>Ga0307379_10003799_pt1 | contig 21770 bp, 19 predicted proteins | sample UN2MG_FD_202237 | JGI IMG/M metagenome (GOLD analysis project Ga0307379, IMG submission 202237) | Soil microbial communities from Risofladan, Vaasa, Finland - UN-2 | ecosystem: Environmental > Terrestrial > Soil > Coastal area > Acid sulfate soil | place: Finland: Risofladan, Vaasa | collected... | reverse complement strand
CGACGTTCGATTTCATCTGTATCTGCAATAGTCAATACAATGGATATTGATGGATATTTTTCATTAAAAAGTCCAATAGATTTTGGAAGGATGTATTCTCCGGGTATTGTACTTGCGCCTATATGAACCTCCCCCTTTTTAATACCAAGAAAATTTTCCATCTCAAGGCAGGCTATTCTTTTCATATCCAACATCTCATTTGCGTGCTTATAAAGAAGTTTACCCGCCCTGGTCGGAACAACCTGTCTGCCCAATCTATCAAGCAGTTTTATCCCAACCATGCTTTCCAAAGAGGCAATTCTCTCGCTGACAGAGGCCTGAGCCAGAAAAACAGCTTCGGCTGCTTTTGAAAAACTTTTTAACTCAACCACCTTGCAAAAAATCTCCAACTGCCGGAAGTCAAAATCTATCGACATGATAACCTCCTGTATATTATAAATAACTTCTTGTATTACATAATAATTTTTAGTAAAGTCAATTTTATTTTAATTTTTAGGAGAAGTGTATGAATGAAAGTCAGGAAAAATTAACCGAACTTTTGCAGGATCTTGTAAAAATCAATTCCATAATAGCCACCGAGTTAATCCAGCTTGTAGAAAATTCCAGCAGACAGATACGGGGCGAGATACCCGAGTCATGCATAAAAGCACATGCGGGATTAAGAAAAGAAATTATAGAGATTGCTGAAAAATGGCACAAGGATTGTGCTCTCTTAAGGAAGCATAATCTAAAACATGATTAAATACAAGTAACCGTTCACGGTTCAGAGGTTCAAAGTTCAAGGTTAAACTGATTTACCATAAAAATACTTGCGCTGTCGCACCAAATGTCATTCCCGCGAAAGCGGGAATCCAGGGAACCTCGAAAGATGAAGAAAATCGCAAAGCGATTAACCTCTGAACCGTGAACCTTGAACTTTGAACGATTACAGAATTATATTACAATAAAAGAAAAAATATCAGTGATAATCAGCGTAAATCTGTGGCTGAATAATTATAAATAAAGGTTAACGCTATGTTTAATTTTCTTTTCAAAAAAGAGAACCGTGTTGAAATATTAATTTTTGAATACATGGACACATTGAAACTTGCCCAGGAAAAATTTTTAGATGCAATTAATGCCTGCCTTGAAAACCAAAGGTGTGATGAGTTTGAGTTTCTTATCACTCAGACCCACAAGTATGAGTCCAGGGCAGACGATATCCGTGACGAGATAAACAATCTAATGTACAGCAAGGCGCTGATTCCTGATTCACGCGGAGATATAATGCGGCTTATCGAGTCGATAGATCTGATCGCGCATTTTTTTGAACGTGTTCTGTTTGTTATGCAAACTGAAAAACTAAGTATACCTGAGTTCATTGTCTTAGATGTCAAGGACCTCATACGCATCAGTCTTGAATGCTGCGATCTTTTATCCAAGCAGTTAGCCCTTCATTTGAAGCAAAAGCCTGGAATACGCGCTATCCTCGGCATTATTGACACAAACGAAAGCCACTGCGACCATATTGAACGGCGTATTATCGGTAAGATCTTTGATTCAGATCTGGATACATGCCTTAAACTCCAGCTAAAGGAACTAATCTTGGTTATGGGGGAAATTTCAGATCAGGCAGACCGGGTGTCCAAGCGGATTAATATTATCAATATGAAGAGGCGTGTATAATGTTTTCTCTTTTAGGCGGAGTTTTTTTAGGATGGTCCCTTGGAAGCAACGATGCGGCCAATATATTCGGCACCGCGGTTTCTTCCAGAATGTTAAAGTTCTGGACAGCGGCTGTTATTGCGTCGGTTTTTGTTGTTATAGGGGCGATTGCTGGGGGACGGCCGGGTATAGAAACCCTCAGGGGACTGACCAGTATCAGGCTTGATCAGGCCGTAATTTCCTCTGTGGCGGCGGCTGTGACCGTAACCATAATGACGGTTCTGGGGCTGCCTGTTTCAGCATCACAGGCAGTTGTCGGAGCAATCATAGGAATCGGAATTCTGAATAACCAGATCAATCTAAGCGGCCTTGGTAAGGTAGTGGCATGCTGGGTCGGAACTCCCACAGGTGCAATAATTATATCCATCCCTCTCTACCATGTGATGGCTGCAATATATAATAGACTTAATCTGAGTGTCTTCAGGTCGGACAGACTGCTTCGCTTTGGACTGATTGCCGCCGGGTCATATGGAGCCTATGCCCTTGGAGCCAATAGTGCAGCTAATGTAACAGCGGTTTTTGTGGGCGCCGGACTTATAACGGTGTTTTTTGCCACACTTATCGGTGGGGCCAGCATTGCCCTTGGTATTCTGACAAACAGCAGGTCGGTTATGGAAACAGTCGGCAAAAAACTTGTGAATCTTGATCCGTTCTCAGCTTTTGTAGTAGCCTTGGCCCAGGCCATTACCGTGCATATCTATACCTTAATCGGTGTTCCTGTCTCAACCTCCCAGGCTGTGGTCGGAGCTGTAATCGGTATCGGCATTGTAAAGGGCGTAAACGCAGTCAAAAAGAAAACGCTGAAAAATATTCTCCTGGCCTGGGTTTTAACGCCGGTTGTATCCTGCTTTATTGCTCTGATTATCAATTTTGCATATAATTTACATTACATTCCGCATTAATAAAAATAGGTGTTAGGTGTTAAGCAAAAAAGCAGTATAAAACAAGATGATTATAGATTTTCATACACATGTTTTCCCAAAAGAGATACGTGAAAACAGGGAAAAATATTTTTTGTCCGAACCTGCTTTCAAGCTTTTATATGGCAGGCCTGAATCAAAACTGGTCGGAGCCGGCGAGCTGGTTGATTCTATGAACAGCCAGGGTGTGGATAGATCGGTAATCTTCGGGTTTCCCTGGAAAAATTCAGATACATTTAAAAAGCATAATGATTATATCATCAAATCAACACAAAGATACCCAGACCGTCTTACAGGTTTCTGCTGTGTTGATATATTCAGCAGGCAAGCAATACCGGAAATTATGCGGTGCTGTGAAAGCGGTCTTTCAGGCGTAGGAGAGCTTGCCCTTTATGAATCCAGCCATGAATCCGGCCATGAATCCGGTATTGATGAAGAATTCCTAAAAAGGCTGGAACCTGTCATGGGAATCTGCCTTGATAAAAACCTTCCTGTTTTAATCCATACAAATGAGCCTGTAGGCCATCAATATCCCGGCAAAACTCCAAACACTTTCAGGCAGATTTACAGGCTGATAACAAAGTTTCCGGAAAACAAAATTGTTTTAGCCCACTGGGGTGGTGGTATATTCTTTTTCAGTCTTCTTAAAAAGGAAGTAAAAGAGAGCTTTAATAACATATATTTTGATACAGCAGCGTCCCCTTTTCTTTATGATGCAAAGATATACAGAATTGCGATTAATATCCTGGGACAAGAAAAAATTATCTTTGGAAGCGACTTCCCGCTTTTAACACCTGCAAGATATTTAAAGGAGTTTGATCAAGCCGGACTTACAAAAAACGAAATCAACTCCATTTGCGGGGAAAACGCAGCAAGATTGCTTAACTTAGGATCGCCTGCAGGATCGGTTGGATTTTAAACCGGTGTTCAGGTGGTATCATCAAGGCTGGTATGGATCGGTTTGATATCAGGTTGTTTTTCGCGCAATTCAACAAACCTTCACTGTAGTTCCGGCGGGCTTCACTTGACTCAAAATAAAGCAGCACATCAATAAAATTTCCGGAACAACCCTGCGAATCAATATGTTCAATATACTGCATAAACACATTGTTTACGGTAAGAATAAACCCATCAACATCGGCATAACCTTTTCCACTGCAGCTATGTTTTGAAACAAAGCATCTGCATCCAAACGGCCTGACCTTATAAATCGGACATTGTCTGTCTGTTAAAATTGGACACTCTTCCTGAAAATACCGGCTCGTTTCATCAGGGATATCCTCTCCTGTAATAGATAATTCAGCAAGCCTGTTTGTAGTTATGCCCGGCTGAAATCGCCCTTTATGTGAATCTTTCCGAATAATATCAAACAAATCGGATTTCCCGTTCGATATAAAATAATCAACAATCCTGTATCCCTCAAGGGTCGTCAATGTGACATTCCGGGTGCAACAAGTGTCGCAATATTTTTTGCACGCCACATCCAGATTGCGGGCAAACTCATCATAAACTTTATAAATCCTGTCCAAAACATCCAGTTTTGAATTTAAGTCCATTTGCAGTCCTATAAAATGTACTCTGTTCAAACAGCTTGACTTAAGATGAACCACTGAGTAATTTTGCCTTATAATTAATATCTGAACGAAAACTAACCAAAGCTGTCATTTCGAGCAAAGCGAGAAATCTTATCGTGCTGAAAATATAGGCATTAAAGATTTCTCCCTACGGTCGAAATGACAAAAAGAGAGGTTTTCGTTCAGGCACTAATTAACACTTTTTTTTAAAAAAACATTATACGAGGGATATCATGAAAAGCAAAGTCTATTTTATCGATTTCAGGGCTACTTATAAGGAAAATATGCCTCAAAAGATTGCAAGGCTTCTTAAAACAGCCGGCATTTCAAAAATTATTAAAAAAAGAGACCTTGTCGCAGTCAAGCTCCATTTCGGAGAGTTAGGCAATACAGCCTTTATCCGCCCTGTATATATTCGAAAAATAGTAGAAACCTTAAAGGGTATCGGCAGCATACCTTTTTTGACTGATTGCAACACGCTTTATGCCGGCACGCGAAGCGATTCTCCTAATCATCATGCAACAGCTATTTCCAACGGTTTTGCCTATTCTGTAATAAATGCTCCGGTTATTATTGCAGATGGTTTAAGGGGGCAAAATGAGACTTGTGTCATCATAAATCAGAAGAATTTTAATAAGGTTTATATCGGATCTGAAATTATCCATGCAGATTCTCTGTTATCGGCAGCCCATTTCAAAGGCCATGAACTTTCCGGTTTCGGAGGAACCATAAAAAACCTCGGCATGGGATGCGCCTCACGAAGGGGGAAGCTCGCCCAGCATTCAACAGTAGCGCCAAAAGTAAAAAGAAAAAAATGTGCCGGCTGCGGTGACTGCACAGCCCACTGCTCACAAAAAGCCATTTCACTTGTTAAAGAAAAGGCGGTTATTGACCCCAAAAAGTGTATGGGTTGCGGAGAATGCATCGTTATCTGCCCAAACAACGCAATACAGATACAGTGGAATCAGGACATACCTGCTTTTATGGAAAACATGGTTGAATACACAATAGGTGTTTTAAAAAACAAGAAAGGCAGAGCATTGTTTTTGAATTTTATTACAGATGTGTCCCCTGCCTGTGATTGCATAGCCCACAATGATGCACCAATAGTCAGGGATATTGGAATAGTTGCATCAAAAGACCCTGTTGCCATTGACCAGGCCTCTGTTGACCTTATAAACAAAGAACAGGCGCTTGAAGGATCCTGTCTTAAAACAAATACAAAACCGGGCCAGGATAAGTTCAGGGAAATATATCCAAAGGTAAACTGGGAGATCCAGCTCGATTATGCTGAAAAGACAGGGCTTGGAAGCCGCACTTACGAGCTGGTCTCACTTTAAACCAATAATTTCTAAATGTGTTTGCCCTGCTCAAATCCCGAATGCGTTTATCATGATTGACAAAACAGGTTTTATTGAACATCCCTCTTGAGGGGGGGCAGGCGGTGTTGTTCTTAAAAATTAGAATTGCTGGACAAACAGATTTCGTGTTGACATATTAAATTAATATTAGATATAAAATCTTGTTAGTATTTGAGTTTTTGCCGTCTGCTTAATGTTTATTTTTTGTAGAGGTTTAACCAGTTACAAAAAACTGTGAAGGGGAAAAAGATGTCTAAAAAACATGATAGTGCTTTAATTCTCTGGTTTGACGATATTTCCATCAAGGATATTCCCATGGTTGGCGGGAAAAATGCTTCACTTGGAGAGATGTATCAAAAACTTACCTCCAAAGGAGTTTCTGTGCCGCACGGCTTTGCAATCACCGCATATGCATATCAGTACCTTCTTAAATCAGCAGGTATTGAAGATGCTATAAAAGATGCGCTGGCCGGACTGGACACACATGACATGAAAAATCTCCAGGAACGGGGGGGGAAAGCCAGAAATATCATCCGCACTGCCGAGTTCCCGGACGATCTCAAGCAAGCTATTGTTGAAGCATACAAAAAAATGGAAGAAGAATACGGCGATAATCTATCCGTGGCTGTCCGATCCTCCGCTACTGCAGAGGATCTGCCTGATGCATCCTTTGCGGGCCAGCAGGAAACCTTTCTTAATATCCAGGGTCCTGACAATCTGATTGACAATTGCAAAAAATGCTTTGCCAGCCTGTTCACAAACCGCGCTATTTCCTACCGGCACGATAAGGGGTTCGGCCAGTTTGACGTATATCTCTCCATTGCAGTTCAAAAGATGATCCGAAGCGATTCCGCCTCTTCCGGAGTTATATTCTCCATTGACACGGAAAGCGGCTTTAAAGATGCGGTCTTTATTACCGCTTCATGGGGACTTGGGGAAAACGTGGTGCAGGGCGCTGTTAATCCTGATGAATACTATGTCTTTAAACCAACCTTAAAGTATGCCAAATGTCCTATAGTCGGCAAAAGGGTGGGAAGTAAAGAAATCAAGATGATATATAATACATCCGAAGATGGCGAAGAGCCGGTCAAAAATATTGATACCACACCTGAAGAGCGTGGAAGTTATGTAATAAATGATGATGAAATCATCCAGCTCGCCAAATGGGCCTGCATTATTGAAGATCATTATGAAAAAGCCATGGACATTGAATGGGCTAAAGACGGTAATGGCGTTAATGTTGGCACAGGTGAACTTTTCATCCTGCAGGCAAGGCCCGAAACCGTTCATTCACAGGGCCCAAAAAGGATTATAGAAACCTATGTGCTCAAGGAAACCGGCAATGTTCTTGCAACCGGACAGGCTGTGGGAACCAAAATCGGCCATGGCAAAGCCCATATTATTAAAGATACAGCCCAGATACATAAATTTAAGGATGGGGAAGTTCTTATTACCGACATGACTGATCCTGACTGGGAGCCGATAATGAAAATAGCCAGCGCCATTGTCACCAACCGTGGCGGCCGCACATGTCATGCGGCGATCATTTCCCGTGAGCTTGGAATTCCGTGCGTAATAGGCACTGTGAACGGATCGGAGGTTATCAAACCCGGCACAGAGGTCACTGTTTCATGCGCCGAGGGCGAAACCGCAAAAATATATGAGGGGCTTTTAAAATTCGAAATAGATAAAATCGATCTTGATTCAGTGCCTGCGACCAGAACGATGATCATGATGAATGTCGGTATCCCGGAAAAAGCCTTCACCCAGTGCCAAATTCCAAATGAAGGTGTTGGGCTTGCCAGAGAAGAGTTCATTATTAATTCACATATTGGAATTCATCCGCTGGCTTTGTATTACTTTCATGATCTCAAGGCCAAAGCCGAGAAAGGCGACACCGAACTAACAGAAATTGTAAAAAAGATCGAGGCGCAAACCACGGCTTACCAAAATGACAAGAAACAGTTTTTTATAGATAAACTCGCTGAGGGTGTAGGCCGTATCGGCGCAGGCTTTTACCCTAAGGACGTAATTGTCCGGCTGTCTGATTTTAAAAGCAACGAATATGCCAATCTGGTTGGCGGCATCCTGTATGAACCTGTAGAAAGCAACCCAATGATCGGATGGCGGGGCGCATCAAGATATTATGACGAAAAATACAAACCGGCATTTGAACTTGAATGCAAGGCTCTGCTAAAAGCCCGTAACGACATGGGGCTTACCAATATTAAATTAATGGTCCCGTTCTGCAGGACTCCTGAAGAAGGAAGAAAAGTAATCAAGGTTATGAAGGAATTCGGACTTGTCCAGGGTGAAAATAATCTTGAGGTATATGTGATGTGCGAAATCCCAAGCAACGTAATCTCTGCAGATGCCTTCTGCGATGTCTTTGACGGGTTCTCCATCGGATCAAACGACCTGACACAGCTTACCCTGGGACTGGATCGTGATTCAGGTCTTGTGGCTCATATATTTGACGAGCGTAACGAAGCTGTAAAAACCTTGGTGCGCATGGTAATCGATGTGGCTAAACGACGCGGCAAAAAGATAGGCATCTGCGGCCAGGCTCCAAGTGATTTCCCGGAATTTGCCACATTCCTCGTTGAATGCGGCATCGATTCCATGAGCCTTATTCCTGACACTGTTATTAAAACAAGGTTGGCTGTGGCTAAAAAGGAAAAAGAATTAGGCATCAAAGCCGATTAACGGTTCTTTACACTGGTTCCCGCCGCTTTACCCGTTATGATATCTATAATATGCGGCGCATGTTCCTTCGCTGGACACCATGCACGGGCCTACAGGATCCATTGGTGTGCAGATCTTCTTATATAGAGGACACTCTGGAGGTATCTTCAGGCCTGTAAGAATCTCACCGCAAGCACATGCCTTTGGTTCTTTTGATTCAGGCGCTGCAAATTTAATCATTTTTGCTGCATCAAAGTAAGAAAACCTTTTTCTGATTTTTAAACCGCTTTTTGGTATTACCCCTATACCGCGCCATTCAACATCAACTGTTTCAAAAACATCCTTCATGATTTTTTGCGCTTTTTCGTTTCCATCAAATGTCACCGCCCTGGGGTATCCATTTATAAGTTCCGGAGCATTTGATTCTATCTGTTCAACCAGTATCAATATGGGCTGTAATATATCCGACGGTTCAAAACCGGCAATAACGCATGGCATTTTATACTTTTCAAAAAACGGAAGAAAAGCCTTTGTGCCGATAATTAAGGAAACATGTCCGGGCAGAATAAAGCCGTCTATTTTCACATCTTTTGTCTGCATCAAGGCGTCAAGAGCAGGAGGAACTGTTTTGTGTGCTGAAAAAACAAAAAAATTATTAAGCCTTGTCTCATATGCTGAAATTATGGTAGCCGCTATAGTCGGTGCTGTTGTTTCAAAGCCAACGCCTAAAAAAACCACCTTTTTGTCGGGATTTTTCCTTGCGATTTGAAGAGAGTCAAATGCGGAATATACAACACGGATATCTCTGCCGTTTGCCAGCTCCTTTTGAAGCGATGAATCCGTCCCTGGAACTTTTATAAGGTCCCCAAAGGTCGTAATAATAACATCATCGGCCCTGGCAAGCCCTATAAAAGCGTCTATCTCCTTCTGGTCGGTAACACATACAGGACAGCCCGGACCTGAAATAAGAGAAATTGAATCAGGCAACAGGTCCCGGATGCCGTTTCTAAAAATAGACATCGTGTGAGTGCCGCAAACTTCCATCAAGCGTATATTTTTTCGGCTTTTCTTTTTTATCCTGTCAATAATTGCCTTGGAAATTTCCGGGTCTCTGTATTCTTCAATGTGTTTTATTGTCATTTTAATTCCCGTTAATATGTAGTCCTGATAAATTAAAAAATAATCACGAAAACAGGTTACCGAACATCATTGTCTTTGTCAATAAGAGCGGCTTCCTGAAACCCTAATTGCCCCCCCAAGCCCGAAATCTGCTTTAGATAACGAAAAAGTATCCTTGAGGATTTTACGCCCTTTCCTGCTTCATATTCATTGCATGCGTTTCTTGCAAGCTGCGTCAGGCGCTGCCTTTCTGCATCAGGACAGTTGTTTAGAATCTCCTCAATAAGTACGCTGTTTCCTTCCTTAAGTTCATCCCGCCACTTTTCAATCTTTTTAAAGGCAAGGATCTTTTGATGGTCACCGAGCCTGATATTTTCAAGAGCATTCTGTATGGGTTCAGGGTCGATATCACGCATGAGTGTGCCGATGTATTGCAATTGTCTGCGCCTTGCTCCGTGACTTTTTGTTTTTCCGGTAACAATAACAGCATTACGCAAATCATCCGAAATATCAATACTTTCAAGCTGTTCAGATGACAGGGCTATAAGCTGTTCGCCGAGCTTCTGCAAAGCCCTGGCTTCGTTTTTCTTTTGCGTTCTGCTTTTAAGATCATCATCCATTTTTCAGATCCGTTAGCTTTAGTTCAGTACATCTCATATTTAACCAGTCTGCCGTCAAGCCCGCCTGCCTTGATCGGTTTTTTCCATGCTGCTTTCAGGCCGATGTTTTTTATATACCCGCGTTCCCCGAAGTAAATATAAGCAGTTGAACCTTTGCATTTCTGTTTAAGAAAATCACCGATATCTTTGTAAAAAGCTTCAAGGTTCTCATCTTTCCTCATTCGAATGCCATAAGGAGGGTTTGTTACAATTACCCGCCCCTCAATGGCAGGCAACTCTCTGAAGTCAGCCCTTTCAAGTCTTACATTCTTTCCGTAATTAAGCCCCATTATGTTTATCCTCGCCGCATCGACAGCTTCTTGGGACAGATCACTGCCTGCAATCAGCCCCTGTGGCAGCTTCCGGATGCTTGCGTCAGCCTCTTTTTTAACCTGCTTCCAGATAGAACCGTCAAAGTCAGGCAAAAATTCAAAACCGAATTTGTTTCTAAAAATGCCCGAAGGGATGTTGCAGTACCGCATGAGCGCTTCGCACAAAAGTGTTCCCGAACCGCACATGGGATCATATAAAGGGACAGACCCGTTCCATTCTGTAAATCGGATAATCGCTGCCGCGACAGTTTCCTGCATGGGCGCTAATACTGTCTCCTCTCTGTATCCTCTCCTGTGAAGCGCGCCGCCCGACGTATCAAGGCTTATTTCTGCCTTGTCATGCCTGATATGAAGATTTAGCAAGATATCCGGATTCTTTACAGACACATCAGGGCGCTCACCGGTTTTTTCCTTGAAATAATCAGCAACAGCATCTTTGATGCGGAGAGAAGCGTACTTTGAATGAGAAATATTGCTGTCGGAAACATTTCCAAACACGGCAAATGTACTGCCTTTAGCAAAAAAATCTTCCCACTGTATCTGTTTTGCCTTCTTGTACAACGTATCGGTATCATTACAATTAAACGATATTAACGGTGCAAGGCATCGTGAAGCAAGCCTTGTCAAATAATTAATTCGATACAGGGTTGATTTATCAGCTCTGAAATAAATTCCGCTAAACTCGGAAGCAATGTCTTCGGCGCCGAGTTCGGCCAGCTCTTCTGCGCCTGCTTCTTTTAAGCCTTCCGATATCTGAACAAAATAACAGGAATCCTGCTGATACTTATATGCTGCCACCTGCTGTTTATCTCCCATACAACCTTTTAACGCATATTTTCATTGGTGTGCCTGTGGCTCTCCCAGATATTCTGCCAGACCTGAAACACCGTCCTGAATATCTAAAAAGCAGAAACGATAAGCATCATAATTTAGCCCATAAGGATCCGCAACCCCTCGATCTTTAGAACCAAAGCGGGCAAAGCGTCTGATTAAAGAGACTTTGTCTTTAGCTTCCGGGAAGGCATCCAAAAGGTTTTTTAATTGGGAATTTTCCATTGCCAATATTAGATCGCTTCTATTTACAATATTTTCTTTTACAGATTTTGCCATATGGCGTGACAGGTCAACATCATATTCCGCCGCAACTTTCTGTGCAAGGCCGGTGGCGCTATTGCCGGAAAGCGCAAGCAGCCCAGCTGAATCAGCGACTATATCATCAAGTCCGTTTTCTTGTGCGAGCTTTCTTAGTAAACCTTCAGCAAATGGACTTCTACATATATTACCCGTGCACACAAACAGGATATGTTTTATCGGATCTGACATCATATCGACTCCTTACACAAGTGGCATCAAAGATAAGGGGCCAAGTCTATGTTTGACCCATAAGCAAAATGTTGTATTTAATTACATGCAAAAGTAATGTAATTTGAATTTAGAATCAATATTAATCCACAGATTGCGCAGATTACACGGATTTTTGCGCCTGTACGTGTCCGCACGCAGACAATCGTCAGAAAAGTATAGCTATGGTTATTGGCATATATTAAGCCGCTTGACAAATACCATGCCCGCGGATATTTTGACGCATGTAAAAAGCATCGTAGCCGTTCACGGCTTGAAACTTGAAATTGGAAATTGGAAAGAATAGTACAAAAGCATGAATTTCTAATTTCTAATTTCTAATTTGAACGTTCCGTGAACGGTTACAAAGCATCTAAAAGCAAATTAATACCGGGAGATTATGAACAACGATACATTTATATCCAGAATTGCCAAAGAACAGAACATAGCCGACAATCAGATTCAGGCAGTAGCTTCTCTTCTATCAGAAGGCGCAACAATTCCGTTTATCTCGCGCTATAGAAAAGAAGCCACAGGAAGTCTTGACGAAGTCGCTGTTAGGGCGATAAGGGACAGACTGAACCAGCTCAATGAACTGGAAGAACGAAAGGAAACGATATTCAAGTCTCTTGAAAAACACGGTCACATCACAGACGAGCTGCAAGAAAAGGTTCTTGCTGCGGAATCCATGGCCGTGCTTGAAGACATATATCTTCCTTATAAGCCCAAACGACGGACAAAAGCTATTATAGCAAAGGAAAAAGGGCTTGAACCTCTGGCGCTGATGATTTTTGAGCAGAAAGGAGCAAATCCGGTCAAAGAAGCAGAATCTTTCATTGACCATGAAAAGGGGGTTGAATCTGTTGAAGATGCCCTGGCCGGAGCCAGAGACATAATTGCAGAAATCATAAATGAGAATGATAAGGCCAGGTCTTGTCTGAGAAACCTTTTTTTCACAAAAGCTAAGATTAAAAGCCGGGTTGCTTCAGGCATGGAAGAAAAAGGGGCTAAATTCAGCGACTATTTTGACCTGGAAGAACCGGTTGCCGGCGTTCCTTCTCACAGGATGCTGGCCATGAGACGGGGTGAAAGCGAAGACTTTCTGTACCTTGACATACTGCCTGACGAAGAGGAAGCAACAGCCATACTTGAAAACTTGTTTGTTAACGGAGAAGGCGATGATTCCGCACAGGTAAAGCTGGCCGCAAAGGACTGCTACAAGCGTCTTCTGTCCCGTTCCATGGAAACTGAAACCAGGCTTCACGCAAAAGAAAAGGCTGATACCGAAGCGATAAAAGTCTTTGCTGATAACCTTCGCCAGCTCCTGCTTGCCCCGCCGCTGGGAGCAAAACGCGTCATGGGAATAGACCCTGGATTCAGAACCGGATGCAAGCTTGTCTGTCTTGACCCGCAGGGCAAACTGCTTCATTATGATACTGTTTATCCCCATATGTCTGAAAAAAAGACTCTTGCGGAAGCCGAAAAGATAAAATCCCTGTGCGAAAAGTTTGATATTGAAGTTATAGCCATAGGAAACGGCACAGCAGGCAGAGAAACAGAAGCCTTTATAAAGGCTGTCCCTTTTTCAAAGCCTGTGCAGATTATAATGGTCAATGAGAGCGGCGCTTCAATATATTCCGCTTCTGAAGCGGCAAGGGAAGAATTTCCGGATCATGATCTAACAGTGCGTGGAGCTGTATCAATCGGAAGACGTCTGATGGACCCCCTTGCAGAGCTTGTAAAAATCGATCCAAAATCAATAGGTGTTGGTCAGTACCAGCATGATGTTGATCAGAAGGCGCTGAAACAGACCCTTGATGATGTTGTTATGAGTTGCGTTAACGGTGTCGGTGTTCATCTGAACAGAGCCAGTGCCAAGCTCCTTACTTATGTTTCAGGTCTGAACGCCGGGATCGCAAAAAACATTGTCGCGTATCGTGAGGAAAACGGACCCTTTATGTCCAAGCAGCAATTGAAAAAAGTATCGCGCCTCGGCCCCAAGGCCTTTGAACAGTCTGCTGGTTTTTTAAGGGTCCTTGGCGGTGAAAACCCGCTGGATGCCAGCGCAGTGCATCCTGAAAGTTACTATATTGTTGACGCCATGGCAAAAGACCTTGAGACAACGGTCGTTGATATTATAAAAAAACCTGATATCAGGCATCAGATTGACATTACAAAATATGTTACTGATTCAGTCGGAATTCCCACATTAAATGATATCCTTGATGAACTGGCAAAACCAGGACGTGACCCGAGGGAAAAATTCGAAGTATTTGCTTTTGCTGATGGTATTGAAAAAATCGAAGACCTGAAACCCGGAATGAAAATGCCGGGAATTGTAACAAACATCACAGCTTTCGGCGCTTTTGTTGATATTGGTGTGCATCATGACGGCCTTGTTCATATCAGCCAGATGGCAGACAGGTTTGTAAAAAGTCCAGCAGATATTGTAAAGGTTCAGCAGAAGGTTATGGTAAGTGTGCTTAAAGTTGACCTTGCCAGAAACAGGATTTCTCTCACAATGAAATCGCAGGCAGAAAAGTCAGGGGCTGCGGTTGATAATCCAGGCTTTAAAAAGGCTAAAAACCATAACCCGGAACCCAAAAGCAAAAAGAACTTAAGCAGCGGAAATGTGCCGTTTAACAACCCGCTGGCAGAAGCCTTAATAAAAAGCAGGCTTAAATAAATCTCTGAGACCTGAGCAATGACTTTCTGCCGCTTTACAAAAACCAACCCGTTCAGCGCAAACTCCATATCTTATATAACCCGTTTGCCCATTCCCTAAGAGACAGTCCTGCAAGTTCGGTATCACTTTGAGATAAAAGGGAAGTAATTCTTTGTCCTTTATCCTTTAACGTGCTATTTATAAAACTAAAAAAATGTCACCTTTTTTAAATCTTTTCTAAGAAAGTCCCTTTTATGGCTATAACATTCGAGAACCTATCCGCAGATCAGGCCGATACATATCGGTTGGTCCTGTCCTCATCCGACATTTCATGCTGTTCGAGAAAAGGAAAGTACGGATGGGATATATTGGTGAATGATACGGATTACGAAAAGGCTATAAATACGATCGAACAATACCTTAAAGAGAACCAGGATTTCAATCCAACAGATGAACCCCCTCATTATGAGTATCAAAAAACATTCACGGGACTGTACGTGTCTGCCATATTGCTTGTATTCCATGTGGCCATCACAATAAGCAATAATAGCGAGGTCTTCGTCAAGGCTTATGGGGCATCGGCCTTTTACATTTTGCACAGCGAATTATACAGAAGCGTGACCTCCCTGATGATTCATGCAAACGCCATGCACCTTGCCGGCAACATGCTCGGCATTGCTATATTTGGCACCGCTGTCTGTACCATCACGGGCTGGGGTGTTGGCTGGTTTATGATCCTGGCCACCGGCATATTAGGCAATCTGATGAATGCTGTCTTATACAAGACAGGTCATATTTCAATCGGAGCTTCTACCGCGGTCTTTGGAGCAGTCGGCATCCTGGCTGCGCACCAGTTTTTCAAGAAGTTTAAGCTGCCTGACCAGCGAATGAGGGCATGGCTTTCCCTGGGTGCGGGGCTGGCCATCCTTGGTTTTCTTGGTTCAGGAGAGCATAGTGATTTGGCGGCTCACCTCTTTGGCTTTATGGCCGGGATTATCCTGGGGGCTTTTTACGGTGTCCTTCTGAAACAGCCTGCAGAAAGGATATATCAGACAGGTTTCTTTCTTATAGCCATAAGCGTCCTCGTCATATCCTGGATGAGAGGTTTTGGCTACTGGTGAGAATAAGGGATTATTTTTTATGGTCTCTTATCTTTATTCTTAAACTTCTATGCCCCTTTGAACCTTGACTAATTAACAACAAGGGTCAAACGTAAGCTTGACCCTATTCCCTTTTTGTAAAATAGTAAAACCCGGTTGAATAAGACCGGCCAAAGTATTTCTATTCGGCAAAAATCACTATTGTTAGAAATTAAATACTTTAGCTTCTGCAGCCAAATCTATCAAATGTGGTCCACCATCTAAAATCATATTTGAAAAGAATTTTGCCTCGTCAACCTGACGAGCCTTAGCACATGGAATTCAAACCCCGATTGAAACTTGGTTTTCAACTAAGTAAGGCAAATAATCATTTGGGCAATCACCAGTTGCTGTCTTTACATTTAAATCTCTTTCGGAATTAGCCCAGTTAACTCCATTATCAATAAAAAACAAATCCGTTTTGTGCCCTTTTGAATGAGCAATTTTGGCAAATTGAAAGCACCTGGTCGCCTTCTCATTATCATCCTGACTTAAAACAAATAAAAAATTGGCCATGATTTACCTCCTTTCTTTTTTCATTAAATTCAAAGCTATATAATAAGTCTTTAAAAAAGACTTATTTCAGTTTTCAGCTATTGGCTTGGAATTGAGGCATAGGCGAAACAAGGGATGCAGGACACCAGGAGCATTTATGTTGGCTTTGCGTGGCATATTATCTGAATGTCATATATGAAATTGTTTATAAACCAATAATCCAATAGACGCCCAAAACTATCCCCCGACCCATAAAACCCCCTTTCTTTGCTTATTTCTCCTTCATAAACTTTGAAAACTGTTTTCTGTAATTTATTACTTCAACTTCAATTACATCTTTGGACGCTCCATTAACTTCCAATGTTATGACTTTAAGAACAAATAGAGCAGGAATTAAAGAGTTTCTGTAATCAGAATAGAATTTATCTATTGCATTAACATATTGGTATATGGAAAGATCTGTTGAAATTTCAACTTCATGAAACTTACATCCAGAAACCGCTAAGCCATCAAAAAGACCTTGCACATACAACAATTTGTTGTCTTTATTAAACTTATTCCAAGACTCAGCCTTCATACCATAAAATGTTATTTCCGCTTGGGCATGGAGTGAAAAGGCCATTATCAATATAAAAACAGATAGTATTTTTCTCATTTTCCTGTCCTCCATATATTTTGTGTGTAAAGGCGGAACTCAGCGGTAGCGGTTAAGCTGTCTACCGGAGTGATTTGTTAGCATTGTATTCTTTCAAAATTTTGATATCTGCAAAATTTAGGCGGATATAATTATAGCAACATATTACAAAGAAAAGTATTGCAAGTAACTTCAAACAGCAAGAATAGTGAAATACAATTGAATTTTCATTTTCCGCTAACAATGAAAATATGAAAACCAACTCACTAAGAATTAAACCAAAATGCACTATTCCCCAACGATAATACAGAATACCAGAGAGTTCCGGTGCCATCTCTTTGCGAAGAGCTTGATATTGGAGTGATGTCGCAAGATCGAGCTTGCATATTTTCATACAAATATAATCTGGAAACCAAAATAAGATTCTATGAATACAGTAAATAATAAACCCAAAGACAGGCGAGAAAACATAGAACTCTTTTTGAGTAATATTGAGACTGAAACTATGGAGTGTAGCTAGTGAAAAAGATATTTGGACGAGAAAGACAACCAGAAGACCTGGAATGAGATATCGGAGCACTTTTTCTATGGAGTCAAATATGTTTTGGGAAATTTGGATACCATTCATAATAAATCTCCATTGCTAACGTAACGGACTAGGGGACATCCTCAGTTTATAGGTTTGTATCGTCAAAAATGATGGAATCGTAAAAAGTCGTCACTCCGGTGAAAACCGGAGTCCAGATGCTCTGCAACTGCTTGAAAAGACTGGATTCCGGCTTTCGCCGGAATGACGGGAAATGGTATTTTTCGACTTTTTACGAGTTCATCAAGAATACAACAGCTAAATCCTTTTTTAGTTCATGGTTTGAAGCTTCCCCGCCAAGCAGCGAGGAGCTTCGACCGTAAGGAAGTTTGCTATTTGTGAAGCAAAAAGCCCCATCCTTCATATTTCTGAAGAAATGGGGCTTTATTTTTTTGTAATACAATTATTCGTCACCTGATCCTCCTTTTTGAGGTTCAAAAAAAAGGCCGAAATTAATTTAAAACAGTATCTATTAAATAAGCATATAAGTCAATTGAAGATCCTCTGTGGCAAGCTATAAGGAATGTTCTGCCTGACGGCAGTGCTTCGCAGCCCGGTGAAGATTACTGCAAAGCTTAGCGGTTATCAATGCTTAATGCGCTATATCTTGTTGTTTTTACAAGCTTTTTTCCGCCACATTATCACAGTGTTTTAGTTGACTTATGATTTAGACACGTATATCTTTTAAAATAAATTTAAGTTTTTTTCGAGAAAATGAGGCAATCAGCCTGTTCTTGGACAGCTTCTTAGTGTTTTTTTCTGGTGATATTTATAAACCATAAAATTGGCAGTAGATGATGACAATGACGTCTCATGAAAAAAAGTTAATTGCGAACTTTAATGACAGAATGTCTAATGGTGTTCAGATCAGCCTTAGTTTGACACAAGACAAACGTGGTGAAAAGCTTAACAGGTTCTGTAAAGATTTATCAAATCTTGCTCCAAAAATCAGCATCATGTACAGCAAAGGCAACAATAACGATACCCCATCAATTCAGGTGGGCAATAACCTTCGTTTTTATGGTGTTCCTCTCGGTACGGAGTTAGAAGTTTTTCTGGAAATACTCGTAGCAATTGATAAAAATTCCATACGGATAAGCAAACAAGTTCAAGATAGTCTGAATAAGATCAAGATGTCTGCTGAGCTTAAATTATTTGTATCACAACAATGCCCCTTTTGTCCGCTGACCATTCGCCAGCTATTCCCTCTTTCTTTTGCAGGTCAATATATACAGATCACAATAATAGACTGTACTCTCTTCCCGGAAATAGCGGAATTAAATGGCATTCGCTCGGTTCCTACTGTTTTGCTCGACGAACATTTTCGTTGGACAGGTTCAACTCGGTTGGAAGAAGTTGTTGAGGTTATATTAAATCGTGATCCCGCGCGACTTAGTTCATCATCCATAGAAAGAATTATTAAGGAGGGAAATGCCGAACAGGTTGCAAAAATGATGCTCGAAAAAGAAATGCTTTCGCCTGCATTTATCGAGCTGCTGATAGATGAAAAATGGCCTGTTCGCCTGGGAGCAATGGTAGTATTGGAATATATCGCCGAGCAGAATAGTAAACTGGCTGCTGAGGTTATTAGTCCGCTCTGGGACCTTTTTCATAAAGTTAAGGATCCGGTTAAAGGTGATATTATCTATATCTTAGGAGAAACAGGAGATTATGCAATAATCCCTAAACTAAAAATGATTTTATGCGGTTTATACGATAATGAAGTCAAAAATGCAGCAAAAGAAGCTATAAACAAAATTGAACAAAAATCTGTAAACAAGTAAAGAATTGGGAGATTGAAGCTCCCCGCCGCAAGCGGCTGGGAATGCGCTCGCTTTTGCGGTTCAAACGCTACAGGCCGCTGCCGCAATCATTGCCTGGCCAAGAGAAATTCCCCCGTCGTTAGTCGGAACAAGGCTGTGTGTTATAACCTGAAAATCTCTTTGCTTAAGGTCTTTTATTAAACCTGATAAAATTATCGAGTTCTGGAATACCCCGCCGCTTAACGCAACACGGTTTAAACCGTTTTCCTTTCTTATGACTTCACATAGTTCTGAAAACAACGCAATAATGGTATTATGGAATTTGCCGCTTATTGTTGAAGGGCTCACTCCCCTTTTCATGTCATCGACTATGCCGGATATTATTGGCTGAAGAAAAATCCTGTGAGTCTCTTCGGCTGTCCATTCAAAGTTATAGACCCCTTTTGCCTTTTCATCAGACATCATCTCCAGCTCCATGGCAGCCTGGCCTTCAAAAACCACGGTGTTCCGGATGCCGACAATCGCTGCTATGCCGTCAAAAAAACGTCCAAGGCTTGAAGTCAGGGGAGAATTTATCTTTTTTGAAATCATCTCGACAATAAATTTTACCTTGCTGTCATCAATTTGCCCAAACAAAGGAAGATTATAACCGGCAAAATCTTCTCCAAAAGCATAGCAGAGATAACTTACGGCCATACGCCACGGCTGCTTTATCGCCGCCGCCCCTCCGGGCATCGGAACATATGACAGGTGTGCCGCGCGCTTAAATTCACTGTCTTCGACAATCAGTATTTCACCCCCCCATATGCTGCCGTCGGTTCCATAACCTGTGCCGTCAAAGGAAAGCCCTATTACAGGGCCATCCAGACGGTTTTCCGCCATGCAACTGACTATATGCGCGTGGTGATGCTGAACAGGAACCTTTTCAACGCCCTCCTGTTCAAGCGCATATTTTGTGCTCAAATAATCAGGATGAAGATCATAGGCAATAATTTTGGGATTAATATCGAGTATCTGTTTCATGTGATTAATGGTTAATTGAAAGAATTCGTATGTCGCCTGATTCTCAAGATCCCCGATATGCTGGCTTATAAAGACATTATTCTCTTTTGTAAGGCAGACAGTGTTTTTTAACTCTCCACCGCAGGCAAGTATCTGCCCGACTTTTTTATTTAAAAAAACAGGAACAGGAATATATCCTCTTGATCGACGCATAAACCTGGTCTGACCGGCTGTATGCTTTACTATTGAATCGTCGCTTCGCAGGTATATATCTCTATTGTGTACAAGGAAATAATCCGCAATTTCTGAAAGCCGATTAAAAGCATCTTCATTGTCAATGCAAATCGGTTCTTCGCTAATATTTCCGCTGGTCATAACCAGAGCGGTAAAATCGTAGCTTAATAAAAGGTAATGAAGAGGCGTATAAGGAAGCATTGCTCCAAAATATCTGTTTCGAGGTGAAACCTCCTTTGAAAGAGGACTGGGCTTTTTCTTTTCCAGTATAACAATAGGACGATGAAACGACTTCAAGAGATCTTCCTCTTCAGGTCGCACATATGCATATTTGCGGACATGTTCAATATCGCATGACATTATTGCAAGCGGCTTTTCTTCTCTATGTTTTCTGATTCTGAGCGTGCGGACAGCATTGTTGTTTGCGGCATCCACCGCGAGATGAAATCCTCCCAGGCCTTTTATCGCAACAATATAACCCTGCTTTAAAAACAGTGCAGCTTTCTCAATCGGATTTTGAGAAACCATTTTTTTTCTTTTATTATCAAAAAGATCAATATGAGGTCCGCAGTTTTCGCAGGCGTTTGGCTGCGCATGAAACCTTCTGTTGCCTGGATCGTCATATTCGGCCTGGCACATTTTGCACATTTTAAAATGTTTCATCGAAGTTTTGGGACGATCATAGGGAATATCTGAAATGATAGTATATCTGGGGCCGCAGTTTGTACAATTTATGAATGGATAGTGAAAACGACGATCGTCCGGGTTAAACAGCTCTATAAGACAGTCGCCGCAAATAGAGACATCGGGCGAAATAAGTGTTGAACAGGCTTCCTGGCCAATGCTTTGCGCAATGGAAAATTCTTTAAACCCTTTAACAATTGCAGGATGGATCAAAGTCTCAGTAATATGGGACAAAGGCGGGCTTTTTTCAGCAAGATCGCGGCAAAACGATTCAATATTATCTTTGGTGCCTTCTACATGTATAACCACACCGGATGATGTATTTGCAACACTGCCTTTTATTTCATGTTTGTTCGCGAGCTGATAAACAAACGGTCGGAAACCTACTCCCTGAACTATTCCGTTAATATTAAGTATTTTAGCGACACAATCGTATGCCATGACATTATTTGCTGATCCCTACTCGACATCTTCCTGTTTTTCTGCAAAAGCGGCTGCCTCTTTGAGCAGCAGCAATGTTTCCATAGCAACAGATTCATCGATTTTATGCAAAGCAAAACCCGCATGAACGATGACATAATCTCCGATCTTTGCATCTTCGAGAAGCAGCAAACTGGCCTCCCTGGTAACACCATCTACATCTATTGTGCCTATACTGTTTTCAATTTTTATTATTTTAGAAGGGATTGCAAGACACATTCAATTGCTCCTTTTTTGATAGGAAACCTTCAGACGATCAAGTTCAGCCAGAACCATGTTTATTACAGGATCTATTTTTGTCTGTATTGCCGGCGTCAGGTCAATACTAAGCGTATCAATATCTTCAGGCTCTACTCCGACTATTACTGTTTCAGGCACTTTGTCAAGGGCCTG
>Ga0307379_10003798_pt1 | contig 21781 bp, 22 predicted proteins | sample UN2MG_FD_202237 | JGI IMG/M metagenome (GOLD analysis project Ga0307379, IMG submission 202237) | Soil microbial communities from Risofladan, Vaasa, Finland - UN-2 | ecosystem: Environmental > Terrestrial > Soil > Coastal area > Acid sulfate soil | place: Finland: Risofladan, Vaasa | collected... | reverse complement strand
TAATAAGGAGAGTGCTGCCAGAGAAATAATTAAAGCAAGGAGCAAAAAATAAAGGCATGTATACTATCTTTCCACTGGGTACAAACCCGTAAAAACCCATCAAGATTGCCACCAATATAAAAGAGATAAAGAAATTAACTAGAGCTACCGTCATGGGACTAACCGTCATAGCGATTCTTAGGAAATAAACTTTGGAATTATCTGCCATTTTGTATATACCATTCTATAGTCTTCTTTAATCCTTGGTCAAAATCTGTCTTTGCTTTGAAGCCAAATTCCTTATACGCACGGGTGGTATCCAGACATCTTCTTGGTTGGCCATCAGGTTTTGAGGTATCCCATACAATATTACCTTTAAAACCAGTAATATCCCTTATCTTTCCTGCAAGTTCTTTTATAGAGATCTCAAATCCAGCTCCTATATTCACTGGGTCTGGTTTATTATATTTTTCAGTAGCCAAAACTATAGCTTCAGCACAGTCTTCTACATAAAAAAATTCCCTCCTAGCCTTACCACTACCCCAAACCAACACTTCATCCTTATTTTCTAACTTAGCCTCATAAAATTTCTTTATAAGAACAAATAGTACCAATGGCTATAAACTTTTCAACATTATTTAACCTGGCCTGCTCCATTAATTGTATACCCATTATAAGGTTGTCATAGAAAAACCTGCCGGGGTTTTCACTGTTGGCTCCTATTCCTCCCACCACTGCTGCAAGATGGATTACGATATCAGTATCAGCATCACTGTACATCCTCTTTATTGCTTCCAATTTCCTTAAGTCATATTCTTCTATCTTGGGAACAAATATATCCTTACATCCCTTCTTTTTCAACTCTCTTACCACAAACTTGCCCAAAAAACCGGCACCACCAGTAACTATCACCTTTTTGTTTTTAAGATCTAACATATCTGATGTAATTTAAATTTCGTATTAGCTTAAGTATAAAATATAGATTATGCTACCATAAAAATCAAGAAAGGATAATACTAAAAACGCGTACCATTTAATTGCTGTTATGGGCTTAATTTTATATAATTAGTTCTCATTGCTAAGGATTTGTTACAAATGGTTAAAAAAGACAATAAAAACTTCATATCGGTGGTGGTGTGCACCTATAATAGAGGAAAGCTTTTAACCAAATGCCTTCAATCCCTTACCCGGCAAACCGTCTCAGCCTCTCTTTATGAAGTTATAATTATTGACAATAATTCTACAGATGATACCCACAAAATAGCCTCTCAATTTATTAAAAACAATAATAATTTTAATATTTATATAGAAAAACAGCAGGGATTATCTTATGCTAGAAACCAAGGCTGGAGAAAAGCCAAAGGTAATTATATAGCCTATATAGACGATGATGCTATAGCAGATAAAGAGTGGTTAAAACATGCATATAGGATTATAAAAGAATATAGCCCAGATATTTTTGGTGGACCTTCTTACCCTTATTACCTTAATTCTAAACCGATATGGTTTAAAGATGAATATGAAACAAAAAAGCTTTCAGATACAGACAGGTTCTTAAATAAAGATGAATTTATAGCAGGATTGAATTTTTTTGTAAGTAAAAAACTTTTATCAGAACTAGAAGGCTTTAATACCCAGTTAGGTATGATTGGAAATAAGATATCTTACCATGAAGAGACAGATTTTATAATAAGGGCATGGAATAAACACTCAAGCCTAAAAGTCTATTACTCTCTTCCCTTAAAAATAGATCATATTATAAGAGCAAATAAAATGACTATTTCTTTTATTCTGAAGTCCAACTTCTCTTCAGGCAAAAAATATGTACAGATCAATAAATCCAATCAAAAAAATCCTCTGAACCAGAAATTAAAGTCTCTTCCACTTTTATTATTAAGTTTAATAAGAATTCCAGGTTGTCTTCTTAAAGGATTATTCAGAGATAAGAATAAGTACAGATATTATAAAAATTATATTAAAGAGAATCTAGGGGGCCACTTCTTTTCCTTGGGAAAAGTAGTGGGAAACTTGAGAAATACTTAATTATTACCACCCAATCTATTTTCCTGCCAGGATAATCCAATACATAAAGATACAATCATGGAAGCAGGTACCATAATAGTGGTAGTAGAAAAATAATTTTCAGTAAAAGATAAAACAAATAAAAGAACGATGCTTGCCAGCCCTCCCAAAAACCGCAATAAATAATAGTACTTATAATTTTTAATTAAATTAAATAAAAGTATATTATAAAAAAAGTAATTTTACATTTCTTTATTTATTTTCTCAAACTATATTTATTAGGTCCTCCAACTTATCATATGTTCTTTTTTTCTTGCCAGTATAAACCCAAAGAAAGCGATATTATCATTGAAATACAAATCATAATAGTAGTTGAAGACATATAATTTTCTGTAAATGATAGCGCAAACAAGGCTATTATACTTGCAAGAGCACAAAGATAAATTCTTTTATAATATATATTATTAGAAAAATTATAAGCCTTATATACTATCCTATAGCATAATATCCAAAATAAAATAAGCAGTCCAAGACCAACTATACCTGTCTCAGCAAGAAATTGAAGGTAAGAATTATGGGCATGAGAAGAGTTAAAAAAATAATTTTGATCAGTGTATAAAGAAAAAATCCCGGGATAGCCTTTAATCCTGTTATAGTTAAAAGATTCTATATCATTAAACCTGCCATATCCAACACCAAATATTGGGCTTTTGGAAAATAGATACAATGCCTTTTTCCAAAGATTAAACCTGACAGAAACCGTACCGGTAACTTGAAATAGCTCTAAAAACCTGTTATATGTTTTAGTAACAAAAATTAATATTGAAACCGGTACTAAAAAAATAGCAACAGTAATTAAAAATTTTTTAATTGATCTATAATTCATCCAAAATAAGTATAATGCTCCAACTGCAAATCCTACATAGCTTCCTCTGCTTTTAGTAAGAAAAAGCCCTACAAGGCAAATAACTAATAATATTGAATATATAAATTTTAATTTCTTTTCAGGTTCATTTAAGAAAAAAATTAACGCAAATAAGCTAACAACTGAATATACTGAACCAGTTGCATTATGCGCAAAATTTAAGGCTGTAAACATATTCCCTGCAGTAGTACCATCATTATGAATCATTATTTTTGTAAAACCCAGAAAATATTCTATAATTCCAAAAATTGCAAATAAACTAAATGTTATAAATATTATTTTAAAATATAATTTTAATTCTTTAAAATAATCTATAAAAGGAATTGCAAACACAAAAAATAAAATATAACAAAAGAAAAAATTACCGTCATATCTAAGAAATTTATAAGAAAAAAAATTAGCTATAGTCTGACCTGTCGAAAAATAACTTAATATAAAATAAAAATATGTAATTATTATTAAAATTAAAGGATATTTTGCCTCATTAATAATTATTTTTTTATTTAAAAAAAATATTAATCCAATTATTATTGCTAATATAACTGCTATTATTAGTAAATATGGATAATTATTAGCTAACAAAAAAATAATTGGAATTGTAAGTAGGATATATAAAATATTTTCAATTATTAAATATTTCTTAATTTCATTCATACAATTTATTTTTTCAATTTACCTTTATTAAATTATTTAATTTTAAGTTATATTCATTCTTTTCCTGCCAGAATAACCCTACTGAAAGAGATATTATCATTGAAACACAAATTATAATTGTAGTTGAAGACATATAATTTTCTGTAAATGATAGCGCAAACAAGGCTATTATACTTGCAAGAGCACAAAGATAAATTCTTTTATAATATATATTATTAGAAAAATTATAAGCCTTATATACTATCCTATAGCATAATATCCAGAATAAAATAAGAAGACCAAGTCCTACTATCCCAGTTTCAGCTAAAAATTGAAGATAGGAATTATGTGCAGTTGAAGCACTAAACACATAATTCGAATCAGTATATAAAGATAAAATACCAGGATAACCTTTAAGCCTGTAATAGTTAAAGGAGTCTAAATCATTAAACCTGCCAAATCCAATGCCAAATATCGGACTTTTAGAAAATAGATACCATGCCTTTTTCCAGAGCTCAAGCCTTACAACTGTTGTATATGCAATATTAATATCTTTTGAAAATTTGAAGATTTGGAAAATTCTTTCATACCCTCCGGTTGCAAAAACAAGTGGTATAGATGCAGCAATAAAGATCGAAATAGAAATAAAAAATTTCTTTAATGATCTGTAATTTATCCAAAGAATAATTACTAATGCAACAGCAAAACCGATATAACTCCCTCTGCTTTTAGTAAGAAAAAGCCCTGCTAAACAAGTAATTAATACTACCAAATATATAAATTTTAATTTCTTTTTTTGTTCATTTAAGAAAAAAATTAAAGCAAATAAGCTTACAACTGCATATACCGAACCAGTTGCATTATGTGCAAAATTTAGAGCTGTAAACATCTTCCCTGCACTAACATCTGTTTGTATCGTTATTGAAGTTTTCCCGGATATGTACTCAAGAATTCCAAACAAAGAGAAAATTGTAAATATAAAGAATAAAAAAATAAAATAAATATCTATTGTCTTTTTATAATTAAAAAACGGAATTGCTAAAATAAAAAAGGGTAAATAGCAAAAGAAAAAGTTGCCGTCATTTCTTATAAAGTTATATGCTAAAAGTTTAGATATAAGCTGCCCTGAATAAAAATAACTTAATATAAAATATATATAAATCACAAATAGAATAAGCAAAATAATTTTATGGGTATTTGTAATTAAAGGTTTACTTAATAAAAATATGATACCCATTAAAAGTACTAATAATATTGATAAAATCATTAAATAAGGATAGTTATTTACTAGTAGAAATAATGCAGGTAAAGCAACTAAAATATTTAGAATTATTTGTATAAAAGTATCTTTTTTTTTTGAAAAATTATTAATATTATTTACTGTCTTCAAAACTTTTTTCCTGATCTTTTCTTTTTTCTAAAAATTCTTTGTATTTTATTTTTATAAATTCACTTATATTTTTTTTAAATACTTCCTTATTAAATCTTAAGGCATTTTCTCTAATAACATTCTGATGAAATGTATCTTCAATTTTAATAAAATTCTTAACAGTTTCCATAAGTGATTCAACAGTATCTTCTTTAAAGAATAAACCTGTTATACCATCATTTATTGTTTCCAGGGCCCCACCTTTGGTATAAGCAATAACCGGTCTTCCTGATGCTTGCGCCTCTAATGGAGCTATCCCGAAATCCTCTTCTCCTGGAAATACAAATGCTCTACAGCTTCCATACAGTTTTATTAAATCTTCGTCACTAACTTTTCCTAAAAATTTCACACATGAACCTGCTATTTTTTCAAGCTCTTTTTTAAAAGGACCTGTTCCAACTATTTTTAAATTCACTCCAAGTTCTGAGAAGGCTTTTACAGCAAGATCAATATTTTTATATGAGTTTAACCTTGAAACAATTAAAAAATAATTCTCAATTTTATCTGAAACTTTAAACTTATTAAAATCTACGGGGGGATAAATAACTTCTGAATCACGATTATAATATTTTTGAATTTTTTCTTTTATATTGTTTGATATGGCAATAAAATAATTTACTTTATTAATTACTTTTAAGTCCCATACTTTAAGTTTTTTAATAAATAATGGCAATAACTTAAAAACAACTAACGAATATTTTTCTTTTTTTACATAATTGGAATAATCCCAGATAAACCTGGTAGGAGTATAACAATAACAAATATGACAGCTGTTTTTACCAGGTGTTATTCCCTTTGCAAAAGCACTGCTTGAACTCAAAATAATATCATAATCTTTGAGATTAAATGATTCAAAAGCCTTAGGATAAAACAATAAATAATACTTAAATAATTTTTTAACTAACGGCAGCTTTTGCATAAAAGATGTTTTTATATTCATATTCCTGAAAGAATCCGGCATTTTTTCTGGTATATAAATTGAAGTATAAATAGGAGCATCAGGATAAAGTTCGTGCAGTACTTCTATTACTCTTTCAGCACCTCCGTATTGATTTAAATAATCATGTACTATTGCTAATTTCACAAAATTTTATTTTTTCCTTAAAGTATATATAAAATTAACCACAAAAACTACTATAACCCCCGCAAAAAGTGCGGCAAAAAAACTTATTAGAATATTTCTCAAAATAAAAGAATTTTTCTCAATATCTGATAAATTTTGTATAGAAATTCTATCAATAAATATTGCTTTATTATCAATAAGATTTTTATTTATTGAAACAAGTGAATTATATTCACCGGTAACCACATTGATTTTATTTTGAAGTTCTGGAGGAATAAAGCTGCTTGATTGATAGTTTATAACTTTATCGGAACCTACTGATTTTAATATTTCATCCAATAATTTTTTATTTGTGTTATTAACATAATCTTCTGATTCTTTTGTCAATTTCTGCATTTCCAGCTCGTCTTCCGATATCTTTTTATTAATTTTCTCTAATAACTCATTATAAGCAATAGTAAATTTACTTGCCTTGTCAGCAGTATATATATTTATCAGTGTTTCATTTATTTTTTTTGCAGTATTTAAGTCATTGGAATATGTTGTTAAGACTATATTGCTTTCTGTAGCAATAATAATATCAACCCTTAGTTGCTTTTTTAATTCATCATTATTGATATTAAGCCCTAATGATTTATTTAATTCATCAATAACTGGCTCACTTTTAATTTCATTATTTATCCTATCCAAATATGTACCAATAATCCACCATTTCGCAGTAGAAACCAACCATAATTTATCTGCATCTTCCGGATACAAAGAAGATATTATATTTTGATAATCGATACTATTTGAATTAATTGATAATTGTGACTTAACTCCATATTGAGTATTTTTATTGAAACTAAAAGTTAATAAAAGGGAAATAACTAAAATAACTATAAAAATTCCAATAAACCACCATTTGCCTTTTTTAAAAATCTGTACCATATTTCTTAAATCAACTGTTACTGTATCATTTTTAATATCATTATTTGTTTTCATATTCACTCTTTTTTTTATTAAATTTTTATTTACTTTATATTAAAAAACCTCTTAAATAAATCCTTAAATACCAAAATCATAAATTTTGTATTATAGATCATATACTTCTTAAATAATCTTTTTGGTTCTGTATAAATCCTATACAACCATTCTAAACAAGCATCTTGCATCCATTTTGGTGCTCTTCCAACTTCCCTAGAATAAAAATTAAAAACAGCGCCAATGCTTGCTGCCATTTTAACATTTAATTGATCAAAATTTTTATATATCCATTTTTCTTGTTTAGGTGCAGATAAACCTACCCATAAAATATCTGGGTTATTTTCATTTACTTTTTCTACCATAGTTTCATTTATTTCACCAATAAAATCCTCCATAAAAGGTGGTGAGTAATATCCTTTTACTTCTATATTTTTAAATTCTTTGTTTATTCTATTTTTAATTTTTTGCAAAATTTCTTCATCCTTCCCACCTAAAAAGAAATAAGAATAGCCATTTATATTAGCGATTTTAGAAAATTCATAAAAAAATTTAAAACCATCTATTCTTTCTAACAAATTATCTTTAAAAGTTTTTGAATACCAAACAGATGACATTCCATCCGGTATTACTATTTCCGCACTATTTATTATTTTGAGCAGTTCGTTATCCTCATTTGCCTTTACAGTCATAAAAGCATTAGGTGCACAAATATAAAATTTTTTACTGCTCTCAATTAGGTTAACAGCTTTTTTTAATACAGCTTTTAGCCCACTTTTATTAATTTTTATATTTAATATTGTGACTTTATCTTTATTCATTGATATAAAATTCAAATACTAATTCAGTAGATTATATAATAAAAGAATTACATTTTATATAAATTTAAAATAAAAATATTTTTAATCAAATTCATTTATAAGTACTTTTATAAACTCTATCAATTATTTTAAAATTTTTATCAATATCAAATAGATTAAAATAGCTTTCCATGCAATTATTATGCATTAATAATAATTCTCCTTTATTCATGTTGTACATAGTCAAAATTAATTTTTTTAAAGAATTAAGGTCTTTATAATTGTAAATAAACCCATTATAACGATCTCTTATAAATTCAGGAATAGCACCTAAATTATTACTTATTACAGGTATTCCCATTCTTAAGCATTCTATTATAATAATAGGACAGTTTTCATAACATTTAGAAGGAACAATGTTAGCGATACTTTTGGATAAAATCTCATATTTAGATTCACCACTAATGTAACCAAGAATTTGAATATTATTTATTTTTTTTCTATCTATTAAATCCATTATTTTAATCTTTAATGGACCCTCACCCCATAAATATGTTAATTAGTTCACTCCATAGTAAAATTAAATTAATTTTACTATTGATCTTTAGGGAAAATTAACAGTTTTGATGAAGCCACTAAACAAGCTAATACTACCCAAAAGAAAGAACTCCATGCAATTGGATTTGTAAAAGCTATAGTCAGAATACATGCATAACCGCATAAAAAACTTAATAAATATTTGTTAATTAAATTTTTTTTAAAAAATATTTTCATAGATTTAATTATAACAAGTAAATTAATTACAACAAAAATACCGAAACCCAAAATTCCCGATGAATGCAGTATCTCTATATAAATATTCTCTGAAACACCAACTGTGTCTACAACTTCTCTAAATTTCCTATAATTGCTTGCTCCATAACCCAAAACTGGTCTATCTAAAAACTCTGCAAACATTTTTTTCCACCAACTAATCCTATCGGCTACTGTTCCAGTATCTGTTTCTAACAAAATTCTAATCCTACCAAAAACAATATTTCTGGTCATTGGAAGTGCATAAAGCATCAAAAAAATAGTAATAAATATTAATAAAATTACTAATAATTTTATAAGAATCATCTTATGAATTTTTCCTCTTATAAATATTAATAACAACAGCAAGAAAAATCCGACCATAAATCCTAGGATTGGTCCTCTTGAATATGAAAATATCATAACTATGAAAGTTATAACAGAGGCACCCAATATCCAATTTGTTTCTTTATTTTTATTATGAGTCAACAACCAATAAGAAAACCCTATTAATGATATTGTTGCTAAAAAACCCCCTGATACCGGCTCTAAATATTTTAATCTTGGGAATAAAGAATAATCATTAGTATATATCCAATCGCTAAGTTTATAATAAGAAAAAACAGGAATATCAAATCCTAAAAATTTAGTTATTATTAGTATCATTGCTATCAGTGATAATATAGCACCAGTAAAGATAAGACATTTAAACAAAAAATGAAAATAATCATTATTTTTTAATAAAAAGCTTACAATTAATAAGTAGTGTAGAAAATTTAAACTTAATAATAAACAATCTGCAATTCCACGGGTAAAATATTTAGAATTTATGTTTATAATAGTAGCTAAAAAATATATAAATATGAAAAATAAAAACAATTTATAATATGGAACTTCAAAACTAATTCTAAAGCTACTAAAAGGTAATAAAAATATAAATGCAAAAAAAATTATAATATAGCTCAGTCTTAAATTATAAGAACCAATCTTAACCATCAATAATAAATTCAATATTGAAGCTATAACAATAGAAGCTGAAATCAGCAGGTACATGAGCTTATATGTTGAATGTCTGGTATTAAAAGTTGTTCTTAAAATATCCATAACTTACTCACTTTTTTCCTCATATTCAGAAACAAAATCCTCCCCACTTCTATCTTTATAATAGTCATGATATATTAATATTATCTTCATTTCTGTCTTATTTATGTGCTACTATGAAAATATCAGAAAAATGACATCAAAAATTGGTTTAAGAATAATAAGTCCCAATACAAAATTAAGAATATTTTTATTTATTAGTTTATTTAGTATATTTAGACCTCTGATACCTTATAATTTTTTAGACTAAATACATTCTTATATAATCTGGCTTTGGACATGCAAATATATTCCTTTTTTATTTTTCCCTTAATGTATTTTGATATATCTTTAAACTTATATAGAAATTCTTCTCTCCTGTGTATTTTTCTTCAAACACCTTGCGTGCATTTTTCCCCATTTCAATGCAAACATCTTCATTTTCCATCATCCATTTTATCTTTAAAGCAAGGTCTTCAGGGTTTCCTGGTTCAAAAAGAAGCCCGGTCTTTCCATCTTCAACCAGTTCAGCCATAGCACCGAGATTTGATGCAATCACCGGCTTGCCACAAGCAAAGGATTCACATATAACCACAGAGAACCCTTCATAACAAACTGATGGCACAATCAAAAAAGAAGATTTTTTAAGCAATTCTATACATTGTTCATGTTTTATGCTACAGACAAATTGTATATTACTCAGGTTCTCTAATTTTACAGTTTTTTCAAGTTTATTCTTAAGTGGTCCACTACCAACTATTATTAGTTTTAAGGAGATTGACAATCTCTTAAATGCTTCTATCAATATATCAATCCCTTTTTCCTTTGATGATCTTCCTATAAAAATAGCGTAACCATTATTGGAGTAATCAGGTTCAGGTGGATTAGTTAAAAAGTTCGGCTTAACATAAATCTTATCTTGCTGAAGTCCTGCTTGGATAAACTTATTTTTGCTAAAATTAGTAAGAGCAATATAAGTATTTACTACATTTTTCCAAGTTCCAACTATTTGATGAGTCCATTCAGTCATTGCTATAGGGATTGAACATAGATGAGAACCACGATAACAGCCGTATAGGACTGACCTCCATGGAGCTCTATTCAAACACGCCTCACACACCTTTCCATTTCTTAATAATAAACCATTTGCGCAAAAAATCCGGAAGTTATGAAGTGTTTGGACAATAGGAACCCCAGCATCCTTGCAAGCATAATAAGCGGAAGGGGAAATTAGATACCATATATTGTGAAAATGGGCAATATCAGGCTTTTCTTTTTTGATTAATTTTTTAATCTCTCTGTAGGTTTCTATTGACCAGATATTCTTAAATGGAAGCCCTAACTTATCGTAAATTCCGAATTTCTGTATTTCATCATTATGTCTAGTATATTTTATAACATCAATGTCATTCTTTTCCAAAATTTTTAGTTCATTCTGAAACACTACATCCTCACCGGAAGGAGAAGATGACTGGTAAAAGTTATGAATTAAAAGTACCTTCATATAGCAACCTTAAAAACATATCTTGTCGGGGGTAAAATCAATTTAATCAACTTAGATAGAATTCTTCTTTCTTCTAAATCTCTACTTAACTCGTAATATAGTGGCACAATTTTTTTTATTTTAAATCCAGTTGCTTCTAACATCCTTATCATATCCACTATAACGTAACCAAATGTGTAGGGTTTATGATAAAAACCTCTATGATATTTGTTGGAAAAATCTAAAATAGAAACCCCGTCTTTTCCAACAATTTCATATATGCTTGACAAAAGTTTTTTCTCATGTTCTGGACCATAAATTAAGGTATCATTGCATACACAGACATCAAAAGTCCCCTCCTTAAAGGGTTGGGAAGTATAATCGGCTCGAATTATCAAGATGTTTTTTCTATTTTTTTCTTTTACTTTTTTTGTAAGGTAAAGAACTGAATCAACTGAAATGTCACAAAGGACGCAAATATCCGCACGAGAGGATACTTCGAAAGTAAATCTACCACTACCAGCGCTTACATCTATAAATTTTTCAATCTTTGAAGGTAAAAGTTTATCCACAATATATTTATGTTTATTAAGTTTAGGCAAATATCCTTTAGAGGCTTCAAGTCCCCAAGGTTTTGGTTCCTGCTTTTGTATAAATGGTCATCAAAAAGTTTATTATATATTTCAATGCTTCTCTTCTCTATTTCAGTTTTTCCAGATCTAATAAATTTTTGAGATGGCAACATATCTATGCATATTTCGTCGTAGATATGATATTCTATGCCACAATTTGTACAATGTAAGTTAAAATTTAATCTTTCTACATCACTTTTGCAATCCAGGCACCTAAGAAAATTTATAAAATCATCTACAAGCATATTCTTTATAAACCTCATAATTAGTTAAAGTTTGGATATTCCCGCAATCTCTCACATATTTAAGGAAATCCTCCAATTCATTCCACAGATTATATTCTTCCAATTCTCAAGAGTGTCCCCATAAATGAAAAACACCGCCCGATGATTCTACCTCCCTGAAAATATTTCGTAAAAACTTATGCCATGTTAAATTTGATATATTCTTCCAAATATGTAGAAATCCCTCTCTATCATTTCTTTTAAGTGCAAAAATAATATAGCTTAATGGTTTATGTGGATAAAACTGGGATGTTGTATGCAATAAAGACATATTATTATTGTAACTTTCTACAATATTTCTTGCGCACAGATAACCAACTGTTCTTACCAATTTAAAACCTGCATATTGTATAAGTTCTAAATGTTTATTTTTAAACTTACCCGTTGGAGGACAAAAGGCTACTACATTTTCCTGTATTATATCTTCCAATGCCTTCTTCCCTTCTTCAATTTCTCTTTTTGCTGTATAATCATCTACATCTGAAAGAACTATATGTGAGTAAGCATGTCCACCAATTTCAAAGAGTTCCGATATAGGCTTTATCTGCTTTGGCTGTAAACTGTCATTTCTCTCTAAATTTTTTATGGGAATATAAAATGTTCCTTTTATACTGTATTTTGCTAAAAGTTCAGCTAATTTTAAATCGTATATACTTCCATCGTCCCAAGATGTAGTAAAGAAACATTTCATGATTATTTTTTCAACCTGCACTTAAAGATAAATTCACCTGTTAATGAGAATAATAACTTCCTTCTTTTTTCATACTCTTGCTTATATTCAGGTCTTATTTTTTCCTCATACAATCGGTCGTAAAATCTTTTAATCCCCTTTAGCATCTCACAACCCCATTAAACTATATTCTACAGCATCCAAAAATCCTTTTGCTTGCCTTTCGTATGTCCAGAGTTTAATCTCTTCTTTTGCATTTTTAAATAATTTTTCACGAAGGCTATTATCATTCAATATCTTATCTATGGCTTCCGCTAAAGCCTTGGAATTTTTTTCAGGAACAACAAATCCATTTATTTCATTCTTCACAAGCCCCCCCACACCTGCACCCAAAGCATCTGTAACTACTACAGGACATCCCTGGTTAAACGCTTCATTAATAACCAATCCCCATGGTTCTTTTAAAGTTTTTGTCGTAATAGAAGGAAGAACAAGAACTGTAGAAACTTTGTAGTATGAAGGTATCTCATAATAGGGTTTAAGTCCAACAACTCGGTTATTTAAAAGATTTTCTTTACAATAATTCTCCATCATACTTTTTAGTTTACCATCGCCTATTGCTAAAAAAACAAAATTATTTTTATCAAGGGATTTTAGAGCCTCAAGCAAGTATTCTATACCTTTTAATCGTATAAATCTTCCAACATAAAGGACTACTTTTTTATTTCCAATATTCAATTCTTTCTTTATATTTTTAATCTCTTCTTTTCTTACCTCCCTTCCATATAGTTCGTTATCAACAGTTTGCCAGGCTATAAAAATCTTATCTGGATTTATCCCTTTTTCTATAAGAAATTTTTTGCCATGTTCTCCATATACCACAATAGCATCAGTATAGTTTTTAAAAATATATATAAGAAGCTTAGAAAAAAATTTATACTGTAATGTTTTTGGATAATACCAAATAGAATTCCACACAATAAATTTAGCACCTGTTAGTTTTGCAGCAAAAAGGCTCATAAAAAAAGACCACTTATTATTTGTGCATTTTATAATAACATCATATTTCTTTTTGATTAATCTTTTAAAAATCTCTTTCTGGGAAAGATATCGGAATCTTTCGTCCCTATGTATTTCAAGATGTTTTATCTCTTCCTTGGTTTTTTGAGGATCATCAAAGAAGTAAAAATCAAAACCATATTGATCAGAAAGCATCTTAAAGAGTTTATATCTGTAATGCGGACAAAGATTAGTTATAAATGCAATTTTCATAATCTATTCGTAACCTAAACAGTAAGGTTTTTCAGTAATTAATAACTTTATTGATTTTTTTTAATCTTCTTAAAATACCTTCATATAAATATTGGTAATCCCCCTGTATAAGATAATAAATAATTCTTCTTAGGAAGATTTTCATTCTTTCTAAACACAGCGTACTCTTGCTTTCCACTAATATTTCATTCTTTTCTCTTACCTTAACCATGTATTTATATCTCTCGTTGCCTTTCACAGTTGCAAGTTTGGACATATCATGTATTCTATAACATCCTAAGAAGCATCTAACAAATTTAAAACTATACCCCAGTTTACCAAGTCTTATAAACCAATCTAAATCAAATGCTACATGTAAGGACTCGTCTAAAAATCCAACCTTTTCAAAAATTTCTTTCTTCCAGAACACAGCTTGACTCGATAAATTCCAATCATAATAAATAAGATGTTCTACGGAAAATGGAATAAATCGCATTTCTTTTTTTATGTTATCATGCTTATCAATTAGATAAATATTCCCAAAATACACATCGTAATCTGGATTTTTTTTATACTCCTCTGCTAATTTCATAAAAGCCCCTGGAAGATATATATCATCCGAGTTCTGCCATCCTACAAGCTCACCACTTGCCTTCCTGAATCCTTTATTTATAGCATCCGATTGTCCTTTATCTTTTTCACTTATCCAATATGCAAGGTATTGATTATATTTTTTAATTACCTCAATACTTCCATCATTAGAACCTCCATCTATAATTATATATTCAAGATTTGGATAGTTCTGGTTTAAAATACTTAATATTGCTCTTTCTAAAAACCTACCTTGATTATAGGATGGAGTAACTATGGAGATTTTTGGCCAAGATGGATTCTTGCTCAAGATAACCTCCTCATCAAATAATAACTTTGAGACAAACTCTTTAATTTCTTGTGAAGTGAATTTTTTCATATTTATTTTTCCAATTCCACTTTAAGGCAATCTCCATTTTGAGTCAATAAATCCATTAATCTAAACACGGGTGAAATAACTGTTCTAAAAAATAAACTATCAAAAAATTTACCTCGGTCAATCGGTCTAATATTACTGTTTTTCTCACCAAAAAAATAATCTTTTAATGAAACAATAAAAAAATTATCAGGAGTTATTGTAGATATTCTATTAATTTTAAATCCCGTTTCAACAGCCAATTTTTCTATTGTATCTTTTGTGAAGGCATAGAAATGAAAGGGCAAGTGCCACCCATGCCAATATTTGCTAAAAAGTCTAGATAGATAACTGTTAGCGTTAGGACAATAGATAAAAACCTTTCCGCTAGGTTTTAAAATTCTAAAGGTCTTCCTTAAGCTTACTTTTGGTGAAGAAAGATGCTCTAAAACTTGAGACAATATAACTATGTCAAAAAATTCATCAGGAAAATTAGCATCTTCAAGCGTTCCGCAGAATACTTTTAGTCCTAATTCGTTGCACACATTTACAGATTTGTAATTTATCTCTACACCATAAACTTCGCAACCTTTATCTTTTAATGGCAATAACAAGTAACCATTTCCACAGCCTACATCTAATACTTTACCTTTTGCTTTTGATATTATTTCATCAATATATTGTCCGTTAAGTTTATGCCATAATTTCTTTAAATTCATCATCAACCTTTTGTTCTCCAATTTAGGCAGAAGTTGTAAATCATCTTTGGGTGTATAATATTTGTCATACAGGGTTAATATCGATTCGGAAGTTGGACGAGGATTCATATAAATCAATCTACAATTGTTGCATTTTACTATATTAAACATCTCAAAATGACCATACCTATAATCCCTTGTACAGAGCAGCGTAGTGTTATTGTCAAGTTTGCATAAATCGCAGTTAATAAATTCTAACTCCATAATCTTTATCTTCTTTCCGCCATATCAAGTGTTTCTTCTATAACTCGTTCCCATTGCTTTGCATAATTTTCAAGAGTGAGATTTTTAATTCTGTCATACCCTCTTTTAACTAATTCTTTTCTCATGTTCTCATCTATCCATATTCTATAAATCTTTTCTGCCATGTCATTTATATTATTGGGGTCAAACAGCAGCCCTGCGTTGCCCACTTGCTCCGGTAAACCACAAACATTTGATGAAACAACTGGTACACCCAGATAGAATGCTTCCCATATAGGCAGAGCATATGGGTCAAACAACGAGGCGAACACGAGAGCCTTGGCCTTTTTTAGTATTAGAATAACATCGGTGTAGTCAATGTACCCAAGGTACCTGACAGAAATTCCATAATCCTTAGCCCTTTCTTGTATCCTCGATAACAGAGTTTGCTTGCCTCCCGACAAAATCAATGGTATTACTTCGCCATGTTTTTCTTTGATTATCCTCAGGGCATCTAAAAGATTAAGGTGATTCTTTGCTTCGATCAAATGGGCAGGATAATATATATATTCATCACTTATGTTATATTTGTTAATGCGTCCCTGCTGTTTAAACTCCTTCAAACTTTTCAATGCAGTGATATCTGGAAGGCTATGGATTATCTTCATTTTGCCTTCCGGAACATTATAATATTTAATCAAATCTTGCTTATTATAGTCCGAATCAACTACAACTGAGGAAGCCCGCATCATCACTCTTCTATACAAGATGTCAGAAGCCATGGCAGAGAGTTTGGACCTCAATGTCAGCTTGGACGCGCTATGTTTGTGCCTAAGATCCTGGGGATTTATAATATATGGGTTCTTAATTCTAAGAAGATCATAACTCATGTAAGGAAAAATCAATACATCGACGGGCAGTCTTTTCCGAGCCAGATTTATAAACTTCGATTTCTCAAGAAGATGAAGAATACATTTCTTTATCCGGTCAACACTATTATGGCTATAACGGGGGTACTCAGGTCTATAGATGATGACAGAAATATTATTTCTATTGCAACTGCAAGAAAACTCTTGATTTGTAAAAAGAACTATTTCGACAATGTTATTAATCTCCGAACAAACTTCTATTATCGAATTGATATAGACCATTTCTCCCCCTAAAAAGGGTTCAGGGCAGAATATGCCAAGCTTTATTTTTTTTTGCTCATTCATATTATTTTCTTTTTATGTTCTTTGCAAATACTCTTAATTTGTGGATTGTTTTGCCTAAATCCCCTCTCGGCAGTTCGATAACACGCAAGCACAAACACAAGGAAACAGAGAGAACTGCAGATATGATGACAAAAATGGTCAATCCGCCAAAACCTAATTCTATGTGTTTGGGTATGACAGCCCCAAGCGTTGCACCAATTGCAACCGCCCCAAACCCTCTGATAATCAGCCACCATATCTCGATTTGGCTAATTTTTAGTGATTTGATAATTATGCCGAAATAAATCGGGAAAGGAATTATGCCGAAAATCAGGCTCGAAGCCGTCCCTGTAATTCCATATCGCTTAGTTAAGAATATGCATCCTACCAAGTATAGCCCCACTCCTATTCCTGTGCTGACAAGATTAATCTTAGGCTTGCCAAGGGCATTATAAAAATGATAAGGCACCACTCCAATGCCTGAAAAATAAAACAATGAAGCCATTACGGGTATAACATAAGGAATATGAGAATAAAAATCACGCCCCATAACAGCAATCAACAAAAAATTACCTGCCGCTGATACATTAAACGCAAGCAATGTCGATGTAGCTACGGCATACTTCATGCTCTTCGAAAAATAAAATCCTATCCGATCTTGTTCGGTAGAAAGCACATTACTAATATGGGGAAAAAGAAAATTGAATATAAGGCCGTTTATTGTCATTACCATACTTGCAACCAAAAAACCCAGTGAGTAATATCCGATATAGGATGCCCCGAGAATGTTGCCTACAATAAATTTGTCCACTTTGAAATAAGCCACACTCAATAGGTTATTTACACCAATAAAAAAAGAAAAGCTGACAATCATCCGGACTATTCCAAGATCCAAATAGTTTGCAATTCGGTCCATATAGAGTACATTGGAGATTTTGCGAGCCGTCACAAAATAGACAAGCATTGAGCTCATATTTGCCAAGACGGTAATCGACACCATAACAGCCAATCCATACCCGGAGAAAAGAGATATAATTATTGCCGTGTACATTACGATAATCTTGGCGGCATTGATGATATTAGTTAAATCGTATCGCAGGTATGCTCTCAACACTCCGGTTAGGGCATTATTAACCATTCCGAAAATAAAACCTATAGAGGCTATTTTGATCGCTTTTACCGCCAGCCTAACGGCAGAAGCATCCGGCCTAACAAATGTTTTTACCAGAAATTCTGCACCGAAAAACATAAATGCCGAGCCTATTAGGCCTACCAAGATAAGCCAGGAAAACCCCATAAACAGAGTTTTGTTGGCTAGTTTGACATCGCTATCTTTATATTGAGCCAGAAATTTGACTATTGCTGCGGAAAAACCAAACTCAAGAATCGAGGTGAATCCTATAAGGGTTACTATGAATGAATAAACCCCGTACAAATCAACCCCCAGTTTAGCGACAATTATTGGCGCAGCGACAAACCCCGCAATTAGAGACACTGCAAAGCCGGCTATATTATAAGAGGCTATCTTAACCGCAATTTTACGCATCTGTAGTCAAAAACCTTTCCCGAATTTTCTTAGCTGGTTGGCCCGCAATGTAGGAATTAGCATCGAAAGACCCCATCACCAGAGATTGGCTTGCCACAAAGGAGTCTCTTTCAATATGAACGCCGGGCATTACAATACAGTCTAATCCTATCCATACATTCTTGTCTAAAACTACAGGTGACATCAGGAAAGGAGATTCGGGACTACCTAATGGCATTATAGAAATTACCTTGCTCCGATCATCTGAATCATTGGGAGTATTTGTCAGTGAGTATATCTTTGTCCCTGCGCTTAAACCACAGTTATCTTCTATGTGTACCCCTCCATAAGCCATTATTATGCAGAATTGGGCTATATGTGTATTGCTCCCTATGACCAACTCACCCTCTTCAAACTTAAACGCTTTTTTTTGTCTTTTTTTGATTTTGCCTTTACCGGTTTTGCCTGCATGTACAATACAATACTTGTCAATATAGACATTGTCGCCAACGGTTATATACTCGGCGCCATTAATTATAACCCCGACATCAACGATTACGTTTTTCCCGCAAGATTTGAATTTTCTTTTATAGTATTGATACCTTAGCCAGTTGCCACCCGCACCCGGTAAATATATCAAAAAAAATAGAAAAATATTTTTTAGCAGTATAAGTGGAGATTTAATAAACGTTATAATTTTCATAACACCTTCATCAGAGATTTTACTACATTTTCAATGCTTTCTTGATTAAGAGTAAGCCCTGTCGGCAGATAAAAACCATATTTGTAAAGATTCTCACTAACAGGTAAAGTCTCTTTCTTGTACCAGTCAAATTTTTCAAAGGCCGGCTGCTTGTGCAGAGGATAAAAGAAAGGACGTGTTTGAATGCCGTTTTCAGCCAAACGGTTCATCACAGTTTTTGCATCCAAACTTACCTTTTGATTCAGCACTACCCCATACATCCAATATGTATTCTTGGCCCATTCCTTTTCTGCGGGAAGCTGTGCAACACCTTTTTCTTGTAAAGGTTTCAACAGTTCATTGTATGTCCTGCCAATCCAGATTTTCTTTTTTACATGCTCTTCTATTCTTTCAAGTTGAGCAAGTCCAATAGCAGCTTGTACGTTGGTCAGTCTGAAATTAAAACCAAGCTCATAGTGGATAAATCGTTTATCAGGAACAAAGGCTAAGTTCTTCAATTGCCTCAGATTTTCAGCAAGGTCTTTATTGTCAGTCAAACACATTCCGCCTTCACCCGTGGTAATAACCTTGTTTGCGTAAAAACTCACACAACTAATATCTCCAAACCCACCGCACTTCTTCCCTTTATATTCAGAACCTATTGCTTCAGCAAAGTCTTCAATAACATATAAATTATATTTCTCCACGATTCTAAGAACACCATCCATATCAACAGGATGTCCGTATATATGAACAGGCATTATTGCTTTTGTCTTTTCAGTTATTTTTTCTTCAATTTTAGAAACACCCATATTCCATGTATCTTCTTCAGAATCAACAAAGACAGGAATAAGATTATTGTAAATACATGCCAGCGCACAGGAAATTATAGTAAAAGAGGGAAGGATTACTTCACTACCTTTTGGTAAGCTTAGGGCTCTTAAAGCTAAAATCAGGGCATTCGTTCCGCTGTTAACAGCTATGCCATGTTTTCTTTGAACATAGCTTGCAAATCTATCTTCAAATTTTTTTATAAACTTCCCTTCAGAGGAAATCCAGCCTGTTTTGATTGCTTCGGTGACATATTCTAATTCTTTCTTGCTGATACAAGGTTCATTTACTGGTATCATTGTACTGTTTACTCCCCAAAATATTTCTTTAAAATCTTTCTTTATCATCAATCCCTACATATGGACCTTGCTTTACTTCTATCATTATAGTATCTTCGAGAATTTCAAAACCATGTCCTCCACCGCAAAGAAGTATAACATCGCTCATATTAACTTCTTCTGAGCCTATATATAAATGATCTTTGTCGTAAAGGTTTACTTTTACCTTACCTTTTTTGATAAAGAGGGTCTCCTGTGTGTAAAGAATTTCTCTTTTATTTATTTTATGCCTGTGTGAAGCAATTGTATTTCCTTTTTTATGTGGTAAATATCCAAGTTGTTGAGAAAAGCTATCAGGTGTAAAAAATGCAACCGATTCACTCTTAAAGTGATCTCTAAGAATTACACAGTAAAGTTCACCTTCATGATATACATATTCCAAACCGTCGGTTTTGATTTCTTTTATCATACAATTACCTCCATATACCACTCATAACTTCTTCTTATTCCTTCCTCTAAGCTTACCTTGGGATTCCATTTTTGGTATGAATATAATTCTTCTTATACCATTCTATTGTCTTTTTAAGCCCTCCATTGAAATTTGTCTTAGCTTTAAACCCAAATTCTCTTTCAGCTCTTGAGGTATCAAGACACCTTCTGGGCTGACCATCTGGTTTAGATGTGTCCCCAGACTATTATTCCTTTATAACCAATAATTTCTCTTATTAAATTAACTAAGTCTTTTATAGATATTTCAAAACCGGCACCAATATTTACTGGATCAGCTTTATCAAACTTTTCTGTTGCCAACACAATTGCCTCTGCACAATCTTCTACATACAAGAATTCTCTTGTAGCATTACCTGTTCCCCACACAACAACTTCTGACTCATTCTTAGCATTGGCTTCATAAAACTTTTTAATAAGTGCTGGAATTACATGGGAGGATTTTGGATCAAAATTATCTCCTGGACCATATAAGTTTACTAGAAGCAGAAAAATTGAATTGAAGTTATATTGCTGTCTGTATGCCTGAGACTGTACCAGTGACATCTTTTTTGCAAGACCATATGGAGCGTTCGTTTCTTCAGGATAACCATTCCATAAATCTTCTTCTTTAAAAGGAACCTTCGTATATTTTGGATAAGCACAAATAGTTCCCAGTGCTACGAATTTTTCAATTCCTGTAAGTCTAGCCTGTTCCATTAACTGAATACCCATTATTAGATTATCATAAAAAAATGTGGCTGGGTTTTCTCTATTTGCACCAATTCCTCCTACAACTGCTGCCAAATGTATAACTATATCTGCATTTGCATCATGATACATTCTTTTAATTGCGTTTATATCTCTTAAGTCATATTCATCTATAATTGGAA
>Ga0307379_10003797_pt1 | contig 21785 bp, 15 predicted proteins | sample UN2MG_FD_202237 | JGI IMG/M metagenome (GOLD analysis project Ga0307379, IMG submission 202237) | Soil microbial communities from Risofladan, Vaasa, Finland - UN-2 | ecosystem: Environmental > Terrestrial > Soil > Coastal area > Acid sulfate soil | place: Finland: Risofladan, Vaasa | collected... | reverse complement strand
AGCCCTTTGCGCACCTCGTCGGGGAGTTGCTCTAGCTCTTCCATGTTGCGCTGCGGGACGATGATTTTACTGATGCCCGCGCGGTGTGCGGCGATCGCCTTGTCCTTCAGGCCGCCGATCGCCAGCACCTTGCCGGTCAGGGTGATTTCGCCGGTCATCGCCACAGTATGGTCGGCGGGGCGACCAGTCATCAGACTTGCGATCGCGATAACCAACGCCAACCCGGCGCTGGGACCGTCCTTCTGCACTGCGCCGGCGGGCAGGTGGACGTGGATGCTGCGCTCGCTGAACGACTTGGGATCGATGCCCAGCTCTCCGGCGTGTGCCTTGACGTAAGTGACTGCGGCTTCCGCGCTCTCGCGCATAACCTCGCCGATCTGGCCCGTCAGCTTCAAGCCGCCGGGTCCTGGCGAGTCCAGGGCCTCGACAAAGAGGATTTCGCCGCCGAACTGGGTCCAGGCCAGCGCGGTGGCAACGCCCACCGCATCCTCGGCCGCTGCGCCTTCGCGCTCGAAGGAACGCGGCCCCAGCAGCGAGCGCAACTGCTTTACTGTAACGTGCAATTTACCGGTATTTCCCGAGACGATGCGCTTGGCCGTCTTGCGGCAGACGTTCGAAAGTTGACGTTCGAGGTTGCGCACGCCGGCCTCGCGCGTGTAGTTGCGCACGATCCGCAGCAGCGCTGCGTTACTGAACTGCAGATCTTCGGCGGTCAGCCCCGTCGACTCCAACTGGCGCGGCAGCAGGTGGCGCCGGGCTATCTCCACCTTCTCCTGCTCGATGTAGCCGGGCAGTTCGATGACTTCCATCCGGTCGCGCAGCGGTGCGGGGATGTTGGCCAGCACGTTTGCCGTGGCGATGAAGAAGACGCGCGAGAGGTTGATCGGGAGGTCAAGATACTGGTCGTAGAACGCGATGTTCTGTTCCGGATCGAGTACCTCAAGTAGCGCCGACGAGGGATCGCCGCGGAAGTCGGAACCCATCTTGTCGATCTCGTCGATCATGAAAACGGGATTGCTCATGCCGGCCTGGCGCAGGTTCTGGACGATGCGCCCCGGCATCGCGCCGACATATGTGCGGCGGTGGCCGCGGATCTCGCTCTCGTCACGCATGCCGCCGACGCTCATGCGGGCGAATGCCCGCCCCAGCGATTCGGCTATCGCTTTGCCCAGCGAGGTCTTGCCCACGCCCGGAGGACCGCTGAAGCAGAGGATCGGCCCGCGCACGTCGCGCCGCAGGTAGCGCACGGCGAGGAACTCGAGGATCCGTTCTTTCACGTCTTCCAGCCCGAAGTGGTGGCGGTCGAGGATATCGCGGGCGCGCTCGAAGTTCGTGTTGTCCTCGGTCATCGTCTCCCAGGGCATCTCGAGGATCCAGTCGAGGTAGGAGAGCGCAACGCTGTATTCGGAGGAGGAGGGTAACATTCCTTCCAGGCGGGAGAGTTCCTTCTGCGCTTGCGCGGCGGCCGCCGGAGGCATCGACACCGCCTCGATCCTCTCGCGCAACTCCTCGATGCGCTTCTGGTCGGGGTCCTCACCGAGCTCCTTCTGAATCGTCTTGAGCTGGCGGCGCAGGAACTGGCGGCGATGCTGCGCATCCAACTCCTCCTTGGCGATGTCGGTGACGTCGTTGATCACCCGGATGTTCTCGATCTCTCGCTCGACCATCTCCAGGATTATTTCCAGCCGGTGTTCAGCGTCGAGCGCTTCGAGTATCTGCTGGCGGTCGCGCAACTCGAAGGGAATGTGCGTGGCAATCAGGTCGGCGAGGCGCCCCCCGGAATCGGCATTCATCCTGATGATGTCGAACACCTCGGCCGGCACGCGCGGAGCGAGGGAGATGAAGTGCTCGAGACTGGAGAGGATCCGGTCGCAGAGCGGTTTCAGTGCATTCTCGGATGGGCCGGTGCTGCGCAGCACTCGCAGGCGCGCGGTGATGAAGGGCTCCCAATCGAGGAAAGTCTCCAGCATGATTCTGTCGAGTCCCTGCACGAAGACCTGGTAGAGATTTTCAGACAGCCTCATCTTGTTGAGGATCCGGCCGGTGATGCCGATGCGGAAGAGGTCGGACGCGCGCGGATCGAGCACCTCCTGATTCTTTTGCAGAATCAAGCCGATTAACTCGCCCTTCTGCACCCCATCGATCAGGGCTATGTTCTTGTCGCGTCCTACCTGAACGCTGGCTATCATGTTCGGAAAGACAACAGCGCTCAAAAGGGTAAGCACCGGCGCCTCAGTCACCCCCGAATCCTGCTGCGCCATCGGTTTCTCAGGCCCTGTGAGGCCTCCAGGATCGCTCATTTGGGTTTTCTCCTGCCCCTTGACTGAGTTCCTTGGTGATTAAGTAATTATATAGACCCGTGTCGCCTATTCTAATTCGAGGACGTGCATTATTCAACCGCTAACTTGTTGTAATTAACGAGGTTGTGCCCGGGGGGCGGGGCTCTCTCTCGAAACAGCCGGCTTGCACCAAGCGCCGCCGCTCTGTAATATGCGCATCGGGATACCTGCCCCCGGTTCGGTGCAAAGCGATGATTCGGTTAAACTTGCGTGCCAAGGTGCTTATCTTCACGCTGGCTATCGTGGCCATCCTCTTGCTTACTTCCCATCTGGTCACGAACACGATGGTGGCCAGCGGACTACGGGAGCAGCTTGAGAAACGCGCGGAGATGTCCGTCGGTAACTTCTGGGAATGGCTCTCGTCGAGGAAGGAGCAAATCCTGACGACGGCACGTAACCTGGCTGAGTCGGATACGCTGCCACGCGCTGTCGACTGGACCGAGCCGAACTACCTCGATTATCTGCTGCAGATGCAGCTCAGCCACCGCGAGCCCGAAATGTTGATGGTCGAGAGCACCAAATACGGCTGGGTTTTCCAGACGGTGGATAACCCGATGGAGTACGGAACGGAGTTGCCTCTGCGCTCCTTTGAGCTGCCGGAGCAGCAATGGCAGGGCGGGCTGACCGAGGTGGTGCTCGATGGCAATCGCCTGATACTGACGGTGGGCGTGCCGATTCGCTTCGAGTTGGAGATTCTCGGCCTCCTGACCGTCGGCTCCTCGATGGGCAGCTCCGCTTTGGGCGACATTCGCTCCGCCTGCGGCTGCGACCATCTCAGTATCATTACCGGCGGCGAACTGCTGATGTCAACCTACGCCGACGGTGAGGGTGAGTCGATTCCTTTCGTCCTGCCCGAGGAGCCTGACAGAGACCGGACCTACGACATTAAGCTCGGGGGCGAGACCTACCTCTCGCGAATTCAAAGGCTGCCGTCGGCCACCGGAGAGACAGTGGCGTTGGTGCTGATTCAGTTCTCCAATGCCGAAACCAGGAGGCTGCTGGAGAGCATTTCCAACGCCCTCAACCTCACGGCGTTGGGGGCTTTCATCGTCTTCAGCATAATCTCTGTTTTCTTCTCCGGCAGGGTGACCACCAAGCTCAAGCAGCTCGTCAGCTACGTATCCACCCTGGGTGAGGGGCGCTACGAAGAACCGGTCAATGTCGAGGCGGCCGACGAGGTGGGCCTGCTGGCATCCTCTTTCGAGGACCTGCGCCTCAAACTGCGGCAGCGCACCCGGGAACTTGTGAGCACAAACGAGGATCTCGACCGCAGGGTAAAGGAGATCGGCATCCTGAACCGGGTGATGATTGCGATCGCCTCGAACCTCCCGATGGAAGACGTCTTCGCCCTGATTTCAAAGGAGGCGGGAGCGCTCTTGCCGGTGGCCTATTCCTATCTTGTTCTGCGCGTCGAAACCGAAGCGGACAACGATTGCGGGAAGCCCTCTCGCGGGAGCTTTCGGTTGCTGGCCTGGCACTCGGAGCAGGGTGCGCCCGGGCTTGCGCCGCCGTTGCAAGAGGGAGCCAGCCTGGCGGAAGAGTCGTTGCAACGCCGCGAATTGATGCTTCTCGACAACCTGCGAAAGGACAGCCAGTTCAACGACGAAGCCTGGATGGCCTCGGAAGGACTGCTTTCAGCCTGCGTGCTGCCGTTGCTTTCCGACGACGCGGCTATCGGCGCAATCTGTCTCGCGGGCTACGAGGCTCAGAGCATCGATCAGAACACCCGCAATCTGCTGATGCAGTTGGCAACCGAGATTACCGTGGCGCTTCAACGCATGCGGCTCAACGAGGAGTTGCAGTTGATCGAGAGCCGCCTCAGCAGACTTTTCGATTCGGTCCGCGACGGCATCTTTCAGACCGATCCCAAAGGCAACATCGTATTCCTCAACGCTGCGGCGCAGGCGATGTTCGGAGCACCGGTGGGCGACGACAACCACCTGCAAGGCAAGAAGTTCCAGGAGATGATTCTCGACTCCAAGGAGCGTGAGAAACTGCTCGAGCGGCTCCACGAATTCGGGTATGTCACCAACTTCGCGGCAATTTTGGAGCGCGCCGACGGCACGACCTTCGACGCCGATCTGAGCGTTAACTTCACCGACGGCGAAGTAGGGCAGCGCGGCATTGAGGGAATCGTGCGCGACGTGACCGCCCGTAATGAGCTCGAGCAGCAACTGCTGCGCAGCGAACGGCTGGCGTCGATGGGCCAGATCGCGGCCGGAGTAGCCCACGAGATCAACAATCCCCTCGGCATCGTACTCGGGTTCACCCAGGACCTGCAGACCAACAAGCCGGAGAGCGATGCCGATCAGGAATCCCTGAGGGTGATTGAGCAGGAGACCGAGCGCTGTGCGCGCATTGTCAAGGATTTGCTTAACCTGGCGCGCGCGAGCGAGACAAAGCACGAGCCGGTCGATATGCCCTCGCTGCTCGACAGAACGCTCAAGCTCTACGCCCTTCAGATGCGTGACTGCAACATCGAACTGAAGACGGAGTATTCCGAGGTCCCACCCTTCCTCGGTGACGAGCAGCAGTTGCAGCAGGTTTTCATGAACGTTTTTCAGAACTCCATCAACGCCATGGAGAACAAGAAAAAAGGAGTTCTCAGAGTCGGGCTTGAGCGTGAGGGCAAGGGCCGTGCCGGCAGTTTAGTGGTCACGATAAGGGATAACGGCCGCGGGATTCCCGAGGATCAGATGGATAAAATATTCGATCCGTTTTTCAGCACCCGCAAGGAGAGCGGCGGTACCGGGCTGGGACTGTTCATCGTCCACCGGCTAATTGACGCGCACGGCGGCAGCGTAAACATCGTCAGCAAAGTCGGCAGGGGAACTACAGTTAAAATAACCCTGCCGGCGGAACCGGAAAAATAGTGTCTTGATTTTGCCGGCGGAGGAAGTGTGGTGAAAGCGAGAATTCTCGTAATCGATGACGAGCCGAACATGGTCGCGCTGCTGAAACGTATCCTCGGGCGCGCCGGCTACGACGTGGTGGGTGGCGGCAGCGTGGAGCAGGGGACCGCGCTGCTCGGAGAGCAGGTCTTCGACTTGGTCATCTCGGACCTTGCCCTCGGCGACGGCACCGGCATCGACCTGCTCAAGATCGCCTCCCACGGTCAGCCACAGGCGCCCTTCCTGCTGATTACGGCGTACGGGAGCATCGAGAGCGCCGTGGAAGCGATGAAGCTTGGCGCCTTCGATTACATCACCAAGCCGTTCCGGAACGAGGAGTTGTTGCTGCTGGTGGAGAAGGGGCTGCGCCACAGCGATCTCAACCGCCAGGTGAGGCAGTTGCGCCGCGAAGTCAACCAGCGCTACGGCTTCGACAACATCATCGGCAAGAGCAAGTCGATGAGCACCCTCTTCGACCTCGTCGAGCGTATCGCGGCCACCAACAGCACCGTGCTGATTTCGGGCGAGAGCGGCACCGGCAAGGAACTCTTCGCCAAGGCTATCCACTACAACTCTAAGCGCGAGGACAGGCCGTTCGTCGCCGTCGATTGCGGAGTCATTCCCGAGAACCTGATCGAGAGCGAGCTTTTCGGCCACACCAAAGGGGCCTTCACTGGAGCCGATTCAGCCAAGCGCGGTCTCTTCGCCGAAGCCGACGGCGGCACTCTCTTTCTCGACGAGATCGGCAACCTGCCGCAGCCGTTGCAGGCCAAGCTGCTGCGCGCGCTGCAGGAGCGGGAGATCAAGCCCGTGGGCAGCACGGAGACTATCAAGGTCGACGTGCGCGTGATCACCGCCACCAAGGAAGACCTGCGTCGCGCGGTGAACGAGGGGCGCTTCCGCAACGACCTGTTCTACCGCCTATCGGTCATCCCGCTGAAGATCCCGCCGTTGCGCGAGCGCCGCGAGGATATCCCGCTGCTCATCGACCACTTTCTAGAGAAGATCTGTCGTGTCAACAAGGTCAAGCAGTGTGAGCTGGACCCCGCCGTGCTCAACAAACTGATCGCTTACGACTGGCCCGGCAACGTGCGCGAGCTGGAGAACATGATCGAACGGCTGGTGCTGATCAGTACCAGTAATCAAATCGGGCTCGAGCTCTTGCCGCCCGAGATCGTCGAAGAACACGGGGGCGCCGCGATCAGCGATACCCTTTCGAGCCAGATGGCGGGCGCAGAGAAAGAGACGATAATCCAGGCGTTGGAGCGGGCGGGCGGCAACCGCACGAAGGCGGCGAGAATCCTCGGCATTTCCCGCGCCGGCCTCTACAACAAAATGCGGCAGTACGACATCCAGTGAGGGCGGAATCTTGGCCGTTACTGATCTACAGGCGGGCAGCACAATCGGCGGGTGGCGCGTTATTGCCATGCTCGAGGGCGGCGAGTGGCCCCGCTATCGTGTCCGGCGCGAGGGTGGTCCCGATGCCGAATTGGTCCTTTTCCCCGATATTCCTGGCCTCGAGGCGCGGGTCGCAGGGCTGGAGGCGATCAGGCACGAGAATATTCATCAGACCTTCAATGTCGACCGCCATGGCGGCCAGGCCTTTGTCGTCCGTGAGCTGATTGCCGGTTGGAGCGTGAGCGACTGGCTCAAGCGCGAGAGGCGTCTTGGCTACGACCAGGCGCTCGGCATTGCCTGCCAGCTTTGTCTTGCCTCCAGCGAAGCCGCCAAGGCCGGATTGAAGTTCCTTGGTTTTCATTCCGGGCGTGTGTTGGTCGACAGCGAGGGTTTTGCCAAGGCCGATCCGGTGAGACTGCCGGTAAGTGACGAGGCGGATTTCCAGTCGCCTGAGGAGCGGCGCGGGGAGGAACCCGATCAGCGCAGCGACGTTTTTCGTGTCGCGCTGATGATCTATCAGATTCTTAGCGGCCGCCTCCCGCAACGGGACGGCTTCGGCGGTGTCGACTATCAACCCCTGACCGCTTTCGATGAAAAACTGCCTGGCAAACTCGACGAAACCCTCCGCAAAGCACTGTCCGCAAACCCCACCGAACGCCACGCCAGCGCCGATTCGTTGCTCGACGACCTGCATCCTCTGTTGATGGGCCGTCCCGCAGCTGAGGTCACGGCTCCTACCCGCTGGTTTGAGGACAAGCGGTTCTGGCTCTATGTGGCCGTCGCGCTGGCAGCGCTGGTGATCATCCTCGGCCTGATCTTCGGCTTCCCGTCGTCGCCCAAGCCATGACGGAACGCGCGCTGAAGGCGCTTGCCTGAGCGTTCCCAGCGCGGTTTAATGGAGCCCTGCCACAGGGGAGGAAAACAAATGACATACATGACGCATCTGGAGTGCACCAAGACGGGGGAGAGTTTCGATCCCGCGATACTGCATAACCTTTCGCCCGCGGGAGCACCGTTGTTCCCCCGCTATGATCTTGCCGCGGCCCGGAAGGATTTTACGAAGGTGGATGTGGCGGCCGGCCCGCCGAGCCTCTGGCGTTACGGACCGCTGCTGCCGGTGACGAACCTGCAAAACATTATCAGCCTCGGCGAGGGCTTCACGCCGCTGCTGCACGCAAGCAGGCTGGGCGGTTCTCTCGGCATGGAGCGGCTGCTGATCAAGGAGGAGGGGCTCAACCCGACCGGCTCGTTCAAGGCGCGCGGGCTTGTCATGGCTGTCAATCGCGCCCGGGAACTGGGAGTCGAGGCGGTGGTGATTCCCTCTGCCGGCAACGCCGCCGGGGCGATGAGCGCTTACGCCGCCGCCGCGGGGATGAAGGCGGTCGTCTACATGCCTCAAGACACCCCCTCCGACTTCGTGTTCGAGTGCAAGGGCCTGGGAGCGGAGGTTCACCTGATCGACGGTCTGATCACCGACTGCGGCAAGATAGTTGCCGAGCGCAAGGAGAGGGAAGGCTGGTTCGACCTCAGCACATTCAAGGAGCCTTACCGCGTCGAGGGCAAGAAGACGATGGGTTATGAGCTGGCCGAGCAGCTGGGGTGGCGTCTGCCGGATGTGATCATCTACCCCACCGGCGGCGGCACCGGTCTCGTCGGCATGTGGAAGGCGTTCGACGAGATGGAGCAGATGGGCTGGATCGATTCGAAGCGGCCGCGGATGGTAAGCGTCCAGAGCGAGGGCTGCGCGCCGATCATCAGGGCAATGGAGGAGGGTAGCGAGCACGCTCGTCTGTGGGAGAACGCCCACACGATCGCCAGCGGCCTGCGCGTGCCCGGAGCGGTGGCCGACTTCCTCATCCTGCGAGCTATCCGCGAGAGCGGCGGCACGGCAGTGGCGGTCAGCGACGAAGCGATGCTCGCCGATTCCTGGGAGATCGCCCGCAAGGAAGGCGTGCTGCCCGCGCCGGAAGGGGGCGCCACCCTGTCGGCTTTGCGCAAGCTGCTCGACGACGGCCGCGTGACGCGGGATGAAGAGGTGGTGCTTTACAACACCGGCAGCGCTTACAAGTACCAGGACAACATGCCTCTCGCGTAAGTCTTCGCAGCGCTTTGGCAAAGAAACTGTGTTTGCGATGGAAGACACCGCTCTGCACCGCTGGGATATCGGCTACGGCGAGGCGGTAAGGCTGCAGCGCCAGCTCCGCGACAGGCTCGTCGAGCGCCCTGTCGATCCCGGCACAGTGGAGTTGATCGGCGGCGTCGATGTGTCCTCTTCGCGCCGCTCACCCGTTATCCATGCCGCGGCGGTGGTTTTGAGGCCTGGTAGCTGGGAGGCGGTGGAGCGCGCGACGGCATCGATCGAGGCTCCCGCCCCATACATCCCGGGTCTGCTCAGCTTTCGCGAGGGTCCTGCCGTGCTCGCGGCGATGGCAAAACTGGCGCGCGCTCCCGACGTTGTGATCTTCGACGGCCAGGGTTACGCACACCCCAGGCGTCTCGGCCTCGCTGCACACCTCGGGCTCTGGCTGGGTCTGCCGACGATCGGTTGCGCCAAGACGCGACTTGTCGGCGAACACGGAGATCCGCCGGCAGGAAAGGGTGAGTGGGTACCGCTGACTGACGGCGGGGAATTGATCGGCGCGGTGTTGCGGACGCGTGAGGGCGTGAAACCGGTTTTTGTTTCGCGAGGTCATCTTTGCGACCTGCAATCGGCCGTCGGCATCATTATGGCTGCTGTCGACCGCTTCCGCCTGCCGGAGCCGATCCGCGCCGCGCACAAGCTCTGCAACGAGGTGCGCCGGGGCGTGGAAACCTGACTTTTCTTTTGCTGTCAGAGTGAATTGACAGTTGTCGGGCTGGAGGGCTACCATCCACTGGTTCCTTTCCGCGAGACATGCCGATGGATGAAGACCTCACTTTCTCCGTGATAATTCCCGCCGCCGGCGTCGGCGTCCGTACGGGTATGCCCGTGCCCAAGCCGTGGCTCGACCTGGAAGGCGAGCCGATGGTGGTGCGCACGCTACGCAAGTTCATCGGCCTGCCGGGACTGCAAAAGGTTGCCTTGGCGGTTCTGCCTGAGGAGCAGCAGCAACGGCAGGATGAGATCGCCCACTACGACCTGCCCATGGAATTCGTCTTTTGTGGTGGCGGAAACCGGCGGCAGGACACTGTGCTGGCGGCGCTCGAAAGCCTGAAGTTGGACGACGACGATCTTGTTCTGGTGCATGATGCTGCGCGCCCGTTCGTCTCACCCGCGCTGATATTGGAGGTTGCCCGTCTGGCCCGGTTCAACCGTGCCGCCATCGCTGCTGTGCAGTCGGAGGATACGATCAAGGAAATAGGCGCCAACGGCATGATAAGCTCCACACCGCCGCGGGAGCGGTACATGCAGGCGCAAACGCCCCAAGCCATGGTTGCAGGCATACTTCGCCGCGGCCTGGCGTTGGCCGAGGAGCGAGGTATAGAGCTCACCGACGACGCCGGAGCGGCCGAACTTTTGGGCTTCAAGGTGACGGCGGTGGCCGGCCGCCGCAGCAACTTCAAGATCACAACGGCTGAGGACCTGGCGTTGGCGCGATTCCTCCTGCGCGAAGGCACACAACGATGAATATCCGCGTTGGTCACGGTTACGATATCCATCCCCTGGGAAAAGGGCGTAGGCTGTTGCTCGCGGGAGTCGAGATCGAGCACGAGTTCGGCCTGGGAGGCCATTCAGACGCCGACGTGATCGCCCACGCCGTCATCGACGCCCTGCTGGGTGCCGCGGGGCTCGGCGACATCGGAACCCTTTTCCCCGACACCGATCCGCAGTACGAGGACGCCGACAGCATCGGCCTGCTGCGCGATGTCGGCAAGCGGCTGCGCGATGAGGCGTGGAAGATCGGCAACGTCGATGTCACGGTCATCGCCGAGCGGCCCAAGCTGGCGCAGCACATTCCCGCAATGCGGGAGAACGTCTCCTCGGCCTTGCAGATCGGCGAAGCGCAGGTTTCGATAAAGGCCAAGACCAACGAGGGGATGGATGCCACAGGGCGGCAAGAGGCGATCGCAGCACACGCCGTGGCGATGCTGCACCGCTTCCTGCTGTTCAGGGAACTCTAGCTTCCGGATTTATCAAGCAACCCCGGCTCAACGAAGTGCGGGTAGAGATATAGTAATCGTCGTGCCCTTGCCGGGCGAGGAATCCAGGGCGATCGAGCCGTCGTGCGCGGCAACCACCTCTTTGACCACGACCAGTCCCAAGCCGGTCCCTCCGGGCTTGCTGGTTATATAGGGAAGGAAGAGGCGGTCGCGCACCTCCTCGTCAATGCCCGTGCCCGTGTCGGCGAAGGAGATGTGAACCGTCCCGTTCTCGGCGAGCGCGGAGGAGACGGCCAGCCTGCCGCCCTCGGGCATTGCATCGACGGCGTTGGAGATCAGGTTGGCGGCCATACGCAGGAGCGATTCGCGGTCGCCGCTGACACCCGGCAGGTCGTCGGCCAGGTTTGCGATCAGCTCGACGCCGTTCTGCTCGGCGGCCCCGTGGAACGAAGCGAGCGCTTCTTTCAAAACATCGTTAACTGCCAGCGGAGCCATGTCGGGTTTGGGCAGCCGCCCGAAGCGGCTGAATTCGCGGGCAAGGGTGTCGAGGCGGTCGGCGTTTTTGATGATATTGGCCAAGGCGGTTTCAAGCTGCGCCTGCACGGTCTCCGGCCCGGCCTCCATCGCCGAGAGAAGTTGCTGGGCGGAGAGCTTGATCGGTGTGAGCGGATTCTTGATCTCGTGCGCGACGGTGCGGGCGAGATCTTTCCAGGCTCGCAGTTTCTCCGCTTGGATCACCTGCGAGACGTCGTTGAGAAGGAGCACCGTGCCGAGGCGGCGGTCATCGGATTCGCGGATGGCGGTGGCCGCGATGCGGTAGGTGATCGGCAGCCCGGCCTGGTGCAAAGTCAGCTCCCGCTCGAGCGTTTTCGCCCGCTTCGATTCCAACTCCTGGAGCAACTCGACGGCTGCTTCGCCGCCCTCGAATCGGAATAGGCCCGAGATCTCGCGCCCGACCGCGCGTTCACGGGGCAGTTGCAGGATTTCCAGTGCCGCATCGTTGATTTCGGCGACGCAGCCTTCGCCGTCGACAGCAATCACGCCGGCGTCGACGCTGCGCACCAGGCTTTCCAGCAGGCGGCGGGAGCGCTCCGCCTCCCGGCGCAGCCGCAGCACGGTGACCTGGCGCTCGATGGCGCCGATCAGGTCGCGAATCGAGAACGGCTTGCGGATGTAATCGCTGGCGCCGATCTTCAACGCCCTGATGGTGGCTTCCTCGTCGGCGAAGGCGGTGATCACGATGCCGATCAGCCCCGGCTGCTTGCGCTTCAGCCTTTCCAGCAGCTCAATGCCGTCGATACCCGGCATCCTCACGTCCGTGATCAACAGGTCGTAGCGAACGGCTTCGGCTTTCTCCAGCGCTTCTTCGCCGCTCGAGGCGGAATCGGCCCGGTACGCTGTGCGCCGCTCAAGAACCCGCATGATCTCCTCGCGCAGGTACTCGTCGTCCTCCACCACCAGAAGGCGCTCGGCAGCGGCCGCCGGGCTGCTATTCGCTTTCTCGCTCATTCCCGCTCGCCCGGCTCAACCGGACCCGTGGGCGGAAGCGGGAAGCGGACCTTTACGGCCGTCCCCCTCCCCGGGCTGCTCTCGACATTTATTTCCGCGCCGTGGCTCTGGATTATCCCGAAGGAAACGCTCATGCCCAGTCCGGTGCCCTCGCCGACGGGCTTGGTGGTGAAAAACGGCTCGAAGACGCGCGCTCTCGTCTTTTCATCCATGCCGGCTCCGTCGTCGCGTACTTCTACGTTTACCGCACCTTCGCCGACGCTGGTGGTGAGGCCGATCTCGCCGCCGCTTTTACCGGAGGCCATTATCGCATCCTTTGCGTTTAGCAGTAGATTCATGAACACCTGTTCCAGTTCGCCTGAGCTGGCGCTGATGTCAGGCAATTCGCCGAAATTCGTTTGGATGCGGATGCCGCGCTTCTCGATCTGCCGCCGCACGAGTGCAATGGTCTCCTGCAAGATATAGTTGAGATTCACGGGTGAGCGGTCGCCGAGGCTGGGCGAGGCGAAATCGCGCAGCTTTTGCACGATGGCGGTGCACTGCTCGATGCCTTTGAGGATGACCTTGAGGTCGTCGGGCTCGGCCTTTCCACCCTCGCTGATAGTCATCAGCACCTCTTCGGAGCGCAGGCGGATCGGCGAGAGGGCGTTGTTGATCTCGTGGGCGATGCCTCCCGAAAGCTGTCCGAGCGTCGCCAGCTTTTCGCTCTGGCGCAGCTGTTCCTGGCTCGCCTTGAGCTGAACGTAGGCCTCGTCCTTCTCGCTCAGGAGGCGGCTGATGTCGCCGGCCATGCGCGTGAAGCTCTCGGCCAGAAGGCCGACCTCGTCGTCCTCCGCCTCGATTTTCTGCAAGCGGCCCACATCGCCTTCCCTGGCAAACAGCTCGGCGTTGCGCGCCAGCTGTTTCAGCGGTTCGGTGATCCTGCGCGCCAGGAGCCCCAGCACCGCGACCCCGACGAGGCTGCTGAAGGCGAGCGTGCCGATGAAGAAGATACCCGAGAGCCAGCGGAAGCGATCCTGCTCTCTCGCCTGCATTTCAAGTTGTGAGCGGATTTCCTGGATGCCGACCGAGATTTTGACCACGCCCCAGCGGGTGCCCTCGATATATAAGGGCATGAAGACAGTGACGATGCCGGCGTCCTCGCTCTCGACGTAGGCCGGCACCGTGATGTCCATGTGGTTCTCGATATTGGTTTCCGGGTCGTCGATTTCGCCCTTCGGTCCCGCGCCGAACGGCCGCAGGTTGACGTATCCCGAGTCGTCGAGCAGCTCGATATCCCTGATGATCGAGTTGAAGGTCACCTTTTCCCAGAGGTAGGTGCGCAATGCCGGAATAATGGTGTTGACGCTCTCTTGATCGGCCGGCTCGTAGAGTATTTCCCACAACTCCCGCACCCGGCTGAGGTCGAACACCAGCAATCGCGAAATCGTCAACGCCTCCAGGCGGATGTTATCGCGGTTGAACTGATCCTGGCGTTGGATTTGGTTGTCCAATTCGTAATTCATGAAGGGGAGGAAGAACATCAGCGTGGTGACAATGGTCAGCAGCAGTATTATACCGCTGGCAAAGAATTTTGAGCGCAGGCTGCGGCCATGACCGCCGCCGGCACTCTTCCCCGCTCCGCCGTGCTCAGCGGCGGAGGCTGAGTTCTCTCTCGATCTCCCGCCGGGCATATTCAAGCGCCTGTAGCGGATCGAATCCGCCTTTAATTGTCTCTATCAGAGCGAAGTCCAGTATGTCATTAATTTCGCGCTGGAACGGCCTCGCGCGCAGCCGAACCTTCTCGAAGACCTTGGCGATCTCGAGCATCGACGGGGCGCGGCGTTGCACTTCCGGGTCGCGCAACACATCCCAGCGCGACGGCAGTTCCCCTCGGTTGAGAGCGGCCCAGCGCTGCGCTTCGTAGCTGGTAATCACCTCGATAAAGCGGCGCGCCGCGTCGCGGTGGTGGCTGTAATAGTTGATGCCCCAGCAGAAGGAGCCGATGTTGGAATAGCTTTGCCCCGCCTCCTCGCCGGGAATCGGGGCTACGCCGACCTGGTCGACGGCAATCGTCTGCCCCGGGAGGCCCGACTCGAGGTCTCGCAGGCGGGTGTTCCAGTTGACCATGAAGATCGCAGCTCCCGAAGCGAACAGCCGGTCGGGGGCGGAGTAGTCGTCGAACAGACCAAGCCTCTGCATCTCGCTTGAGGGGGGGCTGATGCCGCCCAGCATCTTACCGATCATCGCCAGGGCGCGCACGTTCTCCGCGCTGTCGACGGCCAATTCCTCGTTTTCATCGAATATGCCGCCGCCGAATCCCCACATGATCGGGTAGAAGTCGTTGATGAACAGCTTGCCGTGGAAGAGAAAGCCGTAGCGCAGGCGCTCGTCCCATGCTTCGCCGCCCTCGCCTTTTTCGGCCAGGATGCTCTCGCATTGGCTGAACAACTCGGCCCACGTCTGCGGCGGCTCGAAGCCGGCGTCCTCCAACAGGTCCTTGCGATAGAAAAGGATATTCCCCTTTGTCTGGAACGGCAGGGCGAGAACAACGCGATCGCCTTTTTCATCCCTGATGCTGGTGACTTCGAGCAGTTCGGAGCGGAACGGCGAGAGGTCGATCTCTTGGCCGTCGTCTTCTTTCCGCCCGCCGGAGATCGGCGCCAGCCATCCGGTGGCGGAGTAGCTTTTTACCCAGGGGGCGTCGAGCAGGTAGACGTCGATTGCCGAGGATCCGGTGGAGAGGCTGAGCACATAGGGCTCGCGCAGAAGCACTTCCGGGATGACCTCGGAGGGCACCGTCAACGCCCGAACCTCGATTCCCTCGAGCTGTTCGATCGGGCTGAGCGCCTCCAGGATCTCCGGCGTGGGATCTCCCGTGACGTAGGTGTAGGTCAGGGCGACCGGTCCGGCCGAACTCGATGAGCCGGTGCAGGAGGCCAGCACGGCGACCACGGCGGAAAACAGGATGCCTAAAACAGCGCGCCTCACCGGGTGGCACTCTGCCCTTGCGACTCCGGCAGGCGCAGGTCGAGATCGTCGTGAAAGCGACGCAGATTGATGGCTGCCATCAATGCCAGGCATAGGAGGATTCCTATCGACTGTAATGTGAAAAGGATACCATATCCTATGGGTGTGCTGGCTGTGGCCCTGATTCCGATGTCGACAATCACACCCCCGCCGAGCTCGCCGAGACCGATAGCGACACCGCCGACCACCGCCCAGAGAGCCATAACCAAGCCGCTGATGTCGGGCCGCGCGGCGCGGACCATCATCCTTGCCATGCCGACGTTGAACACCCCTTTGCCGAATCCCATGATGAACACCGCCAGCAGGATCACCGCCTCAAGCGCCCTGACCGATGAGAAGGCCAGCAAACCGAAAGAGAGGCTGCAGATCATGCATCCCGCAGCCAGCACCCGCTTTTCGCTCAAGGCGGGGACGATGTTGAACAGCGAATTAAGCGCTATCATGCTGATCAGAACCCCGGCGCCCCAGTAGAGATTAAAACTCGTCGTGTGAGCGACGGACAGCTCAAAGACCTCCTGTCCGTAAGCCTCGAGCACGTATTCCTGCATGAAGAAGAAGAAATCGGCCAGCGCGAGAAAGGCGAACAGCAAGCGGGCCTGGCCGTTGTGCCAGAGGGCGCCGAAGACTCCTGAGAAACTTCGGTTGTTCGGCACGGCGGCATAGGCCGGTGCCGCCTTCTCCCGGCTCCTTGCCGGCCGCTTTTCCTGCCCCCAGACTCCGATCAGTGTCAGCGCGAATGTGCCAATCGCGGTGCCCAGAAAGATGAAGCGCATCACTTCCTGGTCGTATTCGGGCAGGAGCCATGCGTAAAAGGGGGCTGCGACAATGAAGCCGACAAGAGTGATAATCCAGACCGAGGTCAGCGCGCCGCCGCGCTGCTCCGGAGGGCAGCGGTCCACGATCAACGCGTGCAGGGCCATCGAGGAGAGCGCCACTCCCACGCCGATCATCAGCAGCGAAGCGATTGCGACCAGAGCGAAGAGGGTGAATCCACCGCTGTTTGCGAGGCCCAGCGCAGCGTCGGGCAGGAGCGGCAGGGGAAGGCAGCAAAGCGCCATGCCGATAAGGATATAGGGGACACGCCGCCTGCCGCGCAGGGGGCGCTCGTCGCTGCGGAAGCCGAAATACAGGGCGACGGGGGTGACGAGATGTTGAAGGCTGAGAATAACGCCGACCAGCACCTTGCTGATCGCGAATTCGACGATCATGATCCGGTTGAGCACGCCCACCAGCAGGATCACGAGGAAAGACGTGGCGAAGCGGACCAGGCTGAGGCGGAAGATTTCCGATTTTTTCACTATTTCACCGTGTCGGCAGCCCCCGATCTCGGCAGAGGCTAGCTCCCGGCGTGCCGCCTTGTCAATCCTCATACACCACCAATGCAAAACAGCCACTTGGCGGCGGCCTCGGCACCAGTTATGCTATTGAGGTTCCGGGTCGGCGGACTGTCCCGGCACAAAGGGGGACGGGATGAGGGAGAGGAGAGTGTGCCTCTCCTCAATGAATCACCCGATCTGGAATGTTTTAAAAAAACCCTGCGTAGTAGGTTAGGACGAGAGCGGAACCAGATAACTGATGACAACATCGAATTGAGGTGAACAGATGGCTGGAATTCTCGTTGAATTAACCGTAGCCAACTGGGATGAGGAAGTCGTCAAGTCCGACATTCCCGTAATAGTAGATTTTTGGGCTGCCTGGTGCGGCCCCTGCCACGCGATCGCTCCCATCTTCGAGGAACTCAGCAACGAGTACGTGGGTCAGGCCAAATTCGGCAAACTGGACGTGGACAGCCACGGCGAGATCGCCAGCCGCTACGGCATCCACAGCATTCCCACGCTCCTCCTCTTCAAGGGCGGAGAGCTTGCGGACCGGGTGATAGGGGCGGTCCCCAAGCAGATGATCGAGGACGCGTTGAAGAAGCTCTTATAAGTCCCCCTTCCACCCCTGTACACCACCGGACCCCGGCGCCCCACGCCGGGGTCCACCTCTTTTTATCTTGCGGACAGTATTTCCGGCCGGACCCCCTTGTGGTATAAAACGACCGGAGGTTTCGCCCATGAAGTCCGAGGTAACAGACCTTTCGACATACTTCCCCCTTCTCGACGAGTTCGAGCATAAGAAGCTGTTCGATGGGATAACGGCGCCCTGGCAGGCGGTCGCCGCCATCGGCGGTTACCTGGAGGAGGCCATCGCCCGGGCGCGCACCGCACTTCCGACGGGCCGGCTGGACGGGCTCAGCCTGCAGCGTCGCCGGATGCGCGCCGAGGAGACGATCATTTATGTCACCCGGGTGGTGGAGGTGGCCGAGGCCATGGTGGTCGAGGGTACGGGGGTGGTCATCGGCGCCGGAGTAGTGCTCGAGCCCGGGGTGCTGATCAAGTCGCCGGCGATCATCGGCAGCGGGACGGAAGTCCGCCACGGGGCCTATTTGCGCGGCGACGTGCTCACCGGGGAGCGCTGCACCATCGGCCACGATACCGAGGTGAAGAACTCCGTATTCATGAACCACGCCGAAGCCGGCCATTTCGCCTACGTCGGCGACTCGATTCTCGGCTCCTACGTCAATCTCGGCGCCGGGACCAAGCTGGCCAATCTGCAATTGCGACGCGAGAATGACAAGCTGAATGAGAGGTTCCCGCAGATCCGGTTGCGCTTCGGCGACGAGGTGGTCGAGACCGGCATGGGCAAGCTCGGAGCGATTCTCGGCGACCACTGCGAAACCGGCTGCAATTCGGTCACCGCGCCCGGCGTGATGTGCGGAGCGCACTGCTGGATCGCGGCATGCAGATTCGTTAAGAAGGGCTATTACGCGCCGAAATCAATCGTCCACTGATTGCTCCCAGTTGGTTTATTTCAATCCTTTCAATCACTTAGCGCAGGTGCAAAGACCGCGCTAACGCCTTGTTGTGAAAAAAATCAAAATGTAGTATAATTGCTTGATTCTAAACACTATAATCTGTATGGTGTTGTTATAGAGTCTGCCATCGCTTTCCATGGCCGGGTATAGAGCCGAGGGATGTGTAATGAGTGACCAGGTCGAAGCCAGGCGCGAAACGCTGCCCATCTACTTTACCGAGGAAGACGCCGTGGTGCCGGTGATCAAGGTAATCGGCATCGGCGGCGGCGGCGGCAACGCCGTCAACCGGATGATTTCGAGTGATGTGCGTGGTGTCCAGTTCATCTCCATCAACACCGATCTTCAGGATCTGAAGATGAACACCGCGCCGGTGAAGCTGCAGATCGGCTCGAAGCTGACCAAGGGCCTTGGCTGCGGCTCCAATCCGGACAAAGGCCGGCAGGCGGCGCTCGAAGACACCGACAAGATCATGGAGGCTCTCGAGGGCGCCGACATGGTGTTCGTGACCGCCGGCCTGGGCGGCGGCACCGGGACGGGCGCCGCGCCGATCGTGGCCAGCCTGGCGGCGGAGCTTGGCGCTCTGACGGTTGCGGTGGTCACCAAGCCGTTCGTCTTCGAAGGGCGGGTGCGCATCATGCAAGCCGAGCGGGGCCTGCGCGAGCTGCACGAGTGCGTCGATACAGTCCTCGCCATCCCCAATGAGCGCCTGCTGCATACGGTCGACAAGGACACCCGTTTTCTCGACGCCTTTGTCCTCGCCGACGACGTCCTGCGCCAGGGCGTGCAGGGCATCAGCGACCTGATAACCATACCGGGCATCATCAACCTCGACTTTGCCGACGTGAGGGAAATCATGAGCGGCATGGGAATGGCGCTGATGGGCACCGGCATAGCCGAGGGCAACAACCGCGCCGTGGAGGCGGCTCAGCGCGCGATCTCCAGCCCGCTGCTGGAGGAGACCTCGATCGAGGGCGCGCGCGGCGTGCTGATAAACGTCACCGGCGGCCCCGACCTTTCGCTGCACGAAGTCAACACCGCGGCTCACATGATCTATGAGGCCGCCGATGACGAGGCCCACATCATCTTCGGCTCGGTGATCGACGAAGCGATGGAAGGCAAGATGAAGCTGACGGTGATCGCCACCGGCTTCTCGGGAGAGGGCCGCGCCCGCTTGGGCGAGAGCGACAACGTCACCCCTCTTGCCGCGCGTCAGCAAGGCATGAGCCGGGGCGGCGAGGCGGGAGCGGAGGCATCGGCGGGCGGCAGCGGCACCTTCTACCGCAAAGGCGCGAACAATGAAGTGCCCGACGATTTCCTGCAGAGCAACTTCGCCGGGAAAGACTTCTCCGAGCTGGAGAGGCTAGACCCGCCCGCATACCGCCGGCGCAAAGCGGCAGATTAGCCAGCGCGCCGGACATCGCTCCCTGCTATCATGGAGCGATGACTTCGAACCACTACTACCAGCGAATCCGCGAATTATTGAAGCAGGAGCGCCACCTGCGCACTCCTGCCGCGGGCAGTGGAGCTTTATCGGTCTGCCTGGCGTATCCCAACAGCTATCGGGTAGGGATGGCAAGCCTGGGTTTCCAGGTCGTCCGGCGAATCTTCCAGGAAAATGGTTGCCGGGTGGAGCGCACTTTTCTCCCGCAGCCGGGCGTGGAGCGCGAGCTCAAGGCGGGCGGCGGCCTCGTCGGCTGGGAATCGCGGCGGCCTGCAGGCGGTTTCGATGTCCTGGCCTTCAGCGTGCCGTTCGAGAATGACTTTCTCAACATGGTGGGGATGCTGCAGTCGGCGAACATTCCGCCGCGCAGGGAGGAGCGGCACCAGGGCCATCCGCTGGTGATTGCCGGGGGCGCGGCGGTTTCGATTAATCCCTTGCCCGTGTCGGATTTTGTCGACGCATTCGCGCTCGGCGAGTCCGAGCGGACGTTGCCGCAGTTGATAGAGGTGGTCGGCAGGGATAGGGGAGAGCGGGCCGCCCTGCTGGCGAGCCTTGCCAAGATCGATGGGGTATACGTCCCGGCGTTGCATGCGAGCCATGCCGGGCGCCGTGTCCGGCCTCCGCGGTTGACGCCGGCCGACATCGCCTTCTCCGACATAGCCGCAGCCGAGGCTGAGTTTGGCGAGACCGTGTTAATCGAGATCGGCCGCGGCTGCAGCATGGGCTGCCGCTTCTGCTGGGCCGGGTGGGCTTGCAGGCCGCTGAGGCAACACGATATCGAGCAGATTCTCGCCGCAGTCGATGAGCTTCCTCCTGAGCTGGACAGGATCGGCCTGATCGCCACCAGCCATTACGACCACCCAGGTTTCAAGGACCTGATCAGCGGATTGCGCGAGCGTGGCAAGCGGATAACCACCTCATCGTTGCGCGTCGACGAGGTCGAGCCTGGGCTGCTGGCTTTCATGGCCGAGAGCGGGACCAAGAGCGTCTCCATCGCGCCGGAAACGGGTTCGGACTCGCTCAGGAAAGAGATCGGCAAGCGCTTCTCCAACGAGCTCGTGCTGGAGGCTGCCGCCCGCATAGCCGAGAGCGGCATGGAGAGGCTGAAGCTTTACTTCATCATCGGATTACCCGGTGAAACCGATACGGATATCGAGGCCATAGCCGCGTTGGCGAAGCGGATATTGGAAGCGGTCGGCAAGCGGACGGCGCTCAGCCTGAGTGTCAATTTCTTTGTTCCCAAGCCGGGCACCCCGTTTGGTGAAGAACCTCTGCCGGCGGAACGCGAGCTGCGGCGCCGGATCAAGCTCCTCCGCAAGTCGTTGGAGGGATTTCGCGGGCTCGAGGTGTCGTCGATGGCCCCCTGGGAAGCGGTGCTGCAGACGTTGTTGAGCCGCGGTGGCGAGGAGCTCGGAATATTACTGTCGGAGGCGGCGGCGAAGCGCTGGTCTCTGAGAGAATCGTTCAGGCAAGTGCCCGCAGATCTGCTGGAGAGATACGTTTACCGCAGTCTTTGAGATTTTATACCCTCGCCTTTCCTACTTCTTGAATTGTTGAAGAACGTTGCTCAGCTGTGCCTCGTTGACCTTGAAAAAGGGATAATTAGTGTCGCGCATGAGCGATTTCGCCGTGGGACGGTAAATGCTAAACGAGGCTGGAGCGGCGCCCTCGAAGATACCGTAGCCGTCGTAACCGAAAGGAGTCGGCACCGGAGGGTTGCCCTTGATCAGGTTTGCCCATTTCACCTTGGCCGGATCGGTTTCGATGGTGATGTTGACCATTGACGGTTCGGCGCCCGTATAGGTGGCGCCCGGATTGTAGGTGTACTCGTCCGCGAGGTTACCAATACTGTGTCCCAGCTCATGGGTGAGCACGGCTCCTCCCCTGAAATCTTCGGCTGACATGAGGACACGCCCGAAGCCGAAGACAGCGTTGGCCCGCATGGCGTTGAACGGGTCGTGAACCATGACAATCGGCACGGTGTAATCCGGGAGCGCGGAAGCCGCGATATTGCTCACCAGGTTGGCGTCAACCATACCGGATTGAAAGCCGCCGGTGGCATTGCAGTAAACTCCGAGAGCCGTGCTCATCTTCCACGGCTTGGAGAAGCCGTTGAAGCTCTGAGTGCCGTGCTTGGAACTCATCCAGTAAATGAATACATTGATCCGTTTAGCGTGTAGGCTGAAGGGCTTGTAATTAAGAAGTGCCGCCGTATTGACGGCGCAATCGAACTCAAATTGCGCCCGCTCCCAGCGGTTGCA
>Ga0307379_10003796_pt1 | contig 21788 bp, 10 predicted proteins | sample UN2MG_FD_202237 | JGI IMG/M metagenome (GOLD analysis project Ga0307379, IMG submission 202237) | Soil microbial communities from Risofladan, Vaasa, Finland - UN-2 | ecosystem: Environmental > Terrestrial > Soil > Coastal area > Acid sulfate soil | place: Finland: Risofladan, Vaasa | collected... | reverse complement strand
CGTAACCTGTATGAAGGTAACAGGAGAAACCCTTTTTTTAATTTTAAAAGAAGAGGAGCCGAAGAGGCAAGATACTAAATGTATCTAAACTTTCAGGCAAAAGGACTGTTACCGGACAGAACTCTGGCCAGCTTTATCATAAAAAGCACAGACGGGGCAATTCCTAATTTTTAGGAAAACCCTTACAGAGTTTACTAAAAAGAACTATATCCTAATGCTTTAGGAAGAATCTTTTTTCAGGTAAAAAGACAGAGTAAGAAAATAATATCCTTATTTTTTATTCTGTCTTTTTTGTTTATACAAAAATATTTTGAACGGATATAGGAAATAGGGTTTAATTTATAAACGCTTTTATGTCAAATGTCGAAACCTGACTATATATTTTTTATTGAAAAATAATTGAATAACTAAAAAGACTCTCAAGATTTTAAAGATAAACTTAAAGAGATTATAAATCTTACAAGAACCTGATGTTTAATGTTAACCTTGATAAAATAAAATGTGACTATATTATTGCAATTGATTTGTAAAAAATAGACAATGTAAACCAGTGTTTTAAAAATAAAGGATTGTAAAATTTTAACGAAATATATCTCGAATAAAGAAAATATAAATACGGAAAGGAATAGGTATGATTGATTTACGTGAACAGATTTCATTAGGGGGTGTAAGCCGCCATGAGACTTTTACCCCACGTTATGGATGGTTAAAAAAGGGATTTGATGCAATAGTAAATGACAATAGAGCCTTTAATGCCAAGGATGCTATAGAACGTTTGGGCGTCGGTAAAAATATGGTTAGATCTATCCGCTCATGGTGCCTGGCTTTTCATTTAATAGAAACATACCAAAGCATAAATGATAAAGGGCGAAAAGGTGAACTCAGACCAACAAAACTTGGAATAAAATTACTTTCGGACAATGGATGGGACCCATACCTAGAAGATATATCTAGTCTATGGTTATTACACTGGAACTTATTTATTCCTCCGTTCGAAGCTTCTTCTTGGCCACTTGCATTTAACCATTGCTCACTCCAATTGTTTGATCATAAGCAATTAACGAGGGTGCTTATCTCTTCGGCAAAACAGTATGATAAGCTCTCTGGGCTTTCGGAGGATTCTTTCGATAAGGATGCTTCGTGTTTGATACGAATGTATTCTGATGGTAATACAGACCATGGAACGGGAATAGACTGTCCATATACTCAAATAGGGCTCATACGTTCAATAGATGAACAAAATACTTTTCGCTTTGTGATTGGTGAAAAATATACTCTTCCTAGCCTCATCTTTGCAGCCTCCTGTTTTTCCTATTCAAATTACACTCAACCAAATCAAAGGACACTTTCTTTTCACAAGATTCTTTATGAATTAAACTCTCCAGGAATAGCCTTTAAGGTCACAGAAACTGAAGCAGGTTACCTACTTGATGATGCTGTAAAGAAAATTGAGGGGGTTGAATTCCTTGAATCTATGGGAAATAGACAGCTTCAATTTGATAAAGATCCAGAAGAATTATTTTGGCAAATTCTTTCACAATATTACGAACAAAAACCTGTGGGGGGTATTGAGATATGAAACTTCTGGAATTTATTTATCCCGATGTAAATGTTACTCGATCTGTTAATCTTGAGCGTGACAGAGAGTACGAAACGACGCTTAAAAACTATCAGATAACAGGGAAAGGAATCGAGATACTTCGGCGGTTTTCCTCAGCTCTCAATGGAGAAAGAATATTAGCATGGTCACTTACAGGACCATATGGAATGGGCAAATCTGCATTTGTCAATTTTCTTCTAGCGCTTACTGGGAAAAAGAATTCCTCACGGACAGAATTGGCACGAAAAAAATTAAAGAGCGTTGATAATGACCTCAAGAAAAACCTCGTAAAAGCCATTGATAAAGCTACAGAGAACAGAGGATTTTTTCATATCCCAATAACTGCATCATACGAACCAGTGAATCTTTCACTTTCCAAAGGTATTATTAATGCACTTTCGAATAACTATTTAGAATCACATGAACAAAAAGCAATTCAAAAGCTTCCAGAATTTCAGCAATTATCGCAACTTGAATATTCAGATACTCAAACAATTATTAACTGCTTATCAGCAGTACGGAAAAAACTCGATAAGCCCATCATTATAGTTATAGACGAATTTGGTAAAAATCTTGAATTTATGGCCCATCATCCAGATAAAGGTGATATTTTTATACTGCAGCTACTAGCAGAGTCATTAGATATTTATCTATGGGTATGTTTACATCAAGCATTTGAAGGCTATACTTCGGGATTAACTTCCCAACAAAGAAAAGAATGGAATAAGGTTCAAGGAAGATTTGAGGATATATCCTTTATTGAGTCTACATCTCAAATGCTTTCTCTTATTAGTCGTGTGCTTGTGCAACGCCCGAATGTCCAAAACAAAGAATTACTAAAACAATGGGCAGCCTCATTTATTAAATATGCGAAAAAAGAAAAGATTCCCCTTATAAAAAACATGACAGAACAGGAGATTATCGCGCTTTATCCATTCCATCCAACTGCTGCAATGATATTGCCTGAGCTTTGTAGAAGATTTGCACAAAATGATCGTACACTTTTCTCTTTTCTCTGTAGTGGAGATTCACATGCTTTACCCGAGTTTTTGAAGACTCATGACATTGAGGATAGGCTACCATTCTTAGGAATTAATTATCTTTATGATTATTTTTTCTCAGTTTCGACATCCACATTTATTAATCGACCAGAAACTCAAAGATGGTTTGAGATTCAAGATATTATTGGCCAATCACACTCACTATCCCCTGTTAAACAAGCGATTCTTAAAACTGTAGGTGTTTTGAATCTAATAGCTAGTCACTTCAGCTTACCTGCAAATCCAAAAGTATTACAATGTGCGCTTCAAGAGCCTCTTGGTGTTGATAGTGAAATACTTGATGATGAAATTTCAAGTTTATCAAAGAGCATCCTTTTTTTCCGGGAGTATGCGCAAGAATATCGGCTTTGGGAAGGATCTGATTTTGATATAATTGGAGCGATTGAGAAGAAAAAAGCCACACTTGCAACGAAACCTTTAGAAGATACTTTACAAAAATATTGTCCCCAGGCTTCTTTAATTGCATCACGTCACTCATATAGAACGGGCACAGTACGAAGGTTTGAATGTAAATGGATGGATATTTTAGAAATTGTTACAGGAAATATTCCGTGTCCATCGAAAGGTTATGACGGTTTAATAATTTATGCCTTTGGTAATCAAATTGAACTTAAAAATATTCCTATTGTGTGTTCTGATGGTAGGCCTTTAGTTGTTATTTATTGTGCACGTAAAAATCAGATAAAAGAAATAGTTCTTGAAGCCGCTGCTGCAAAGTCTATTTTGGATGAATCGCCAGAACTTACCTATGATGGAGTAGCACGAAAGGAAGTTCGATATCGTGTGTATGCAGCGGAAGACCAATTGAGAGAATATATTCACCAGATTTATTCACCAAATTCTATTGATGCCCATTGGTATGTCGGCCAAAAAGAACAGAAAATTTACTCCTCTCGTGATTTGTCGTCATTGCTATCAAAACTTTGCGATAAAACATATTCTCAGTGTCCTTTAATTAAAAATGAAATGATTAATTATGAAAAACTTTCTAACTCTGCTGCACGTGCAAGACGTGAATTAGCAGAAGCAATGGTTACTCATGAAAAAAGAGAGCAACTTGGGATGACAGGTTATGGACCTGAGGTGGCATTATATAGAACTCTATTTCGTTCAATAGAGCTTCATCAAAAAACTGAAGAAGGATGGGTATTTGTAAGGCCTGATGAACATAGCCCCGAACTTCTATCAATATGGAGATTATTGGACGAGATGTTAGATTCATCCCATCATAATTCTAAGGATGTTGCTGTTCGACTTCTTATCGATAAATTAAAACAACCCCCATTTGGTATGAGAGAGGGACCAATACCACTTTTCTTATGTCATTATCTTATTATAAACGCGGATGAGATAGCATTGTATCAGGAAGGTGCTTATAAACCGTATTTTGGAGAAGCTGAAATATCTTTATTGATTAAGAGGCCTGAACTTTTTTCCTTAAAACGATTTGCTCCAAGTTCAATAAGAAGAGATGTTATCAAAACTTATTTTGAAGTGCTTAATTCAAAAGAAATATCATTAAATGATAATTTAAGGAATACTTCGCTTCTAAAAATTGTTTCTCCTTTATTAAAGTTTGTTGATAGCTTACCAAAATATAGCCGCCTAACCCGAAGAATTTCATTACCTGCACAAAAATTAAGAAGTGTTCTCTTGAATTCCCGTGAGCCTATTAGTCTTCTTTTTGAAGAAATCCCTGAAGCAATAGGTTTGCCAACAATAGATTTTAATAACAAAGATGAGAGCCGGAACGATACTTTTGGTAAATTACTTGAATCAGCTATCTATGACCTTGATAGCGCATATGATGAATTGAATAAAGACATAAAGAAATATCTAATGGAAGCATTTGGATGGGATCCTATGCTAGATAATTTTCGTTTATTTAGAGCGGAAATGCATAAAAAATATTTACCAGTTTTTTCCTCTAATTTAAGTAAAGAAATTAAATCTATTGTAGGTGCACTGGTTAATGAGCAAAGTGATGATAATGACTGGGCAAGGTCAATAGCAGGGCTAATTGTTAAGAAACCAGTTCATTCATGGCATGATAGTGATATTGAACCTTTTAGGATAAATCTCTTTGATATTGCTGATCGTATTCAGTCTCTTAGAAAATTAGTATTTGCCAGCGGGGGATTTCAAGATAATAATTCTGTGGTTATTTCTTTTACTGGATCAGAAGGAAAGATAACCAGAAAATTGATTCATCTTGATGCAAGGACTCGAGAAAATATAGAAAAAGAATATACAAATATTTTAAATCAACCTGAAAAGATTAGAGAAGCTTTGTGTTTCATTCTTTCTGAATCATTAAAGGAGAATAAGTGATGGAAAAAAGAAAAGAGAAACATATTTTAGCATTATCTGGAGGAAAAGATAGTGCTGCCCTAGCAGTGTTTATGAGGGAAAAGTATCCCAAAATTCCTTTAGAATATATTTTTATAGATAGTGGTTGTGAATTACCTGAAACATATGAATATTTAGACCGTATTCAAGCTATTTTGAATATAAAAATTACTAAAATAAAACCCAAAAAAAATTTTGATTATTGGTTGAAATATTTTGGTGGAGTATTGCCTTCCCCAAACAATAGATGGTGCACTCGTTTGTTAAAGTTATTACCTTACAATAGCTGGTTAAAAGTAAACTATTCTAATACTTTAATTAAAAGTTATATTGGAATTCGGGTAGACGAAGAGAGAAAAGGCTATATCTCAAAAGATGATAATTTAGTGCCGGTTTATCCATTTATTGAAGATAGCTTATCATTGGATGATATTTTTTATATTCTTAAAAACGTTGGTTTAGGCTTACCATCATATTATTCTTGGCGTCAAAGATCGGGTTGTTACTTTTGCTTCTTTCAACGTGATAGTGAATGGAGAGGGCTTAGAATAAAGCATCCTGATCTATTTAAAAAAGCTTGTCATTATGAAGAAGAACATTCTGATGGAAGGATTTTTACATGGAGAAAATCAGGTTTTTTGAGAGATATTGTGAAAAAAGTAAATAAAAGGCAATTAAAAATAAATATAAAAACTCAACCTTGTTTAATAGATAGCTTATCAAATATATATCAGAAAATGCCAAAAATATCTTCTTTAGATAGGGAGGAAAATCATGAATGAGGAAGAAAATATTCTAAGAAAAATATTAGAAAAATTAGAATTAATCCGTACTTTAAATATTAAAGGTAATAAGTCACCTCATAAGTACATTTTTTTATTAATGATAGCTAAATTATATGAAAAAGATCCCTTGCGTGAAAATTGTTTTTACTTGAATGATTTCCTTGAAAAAAATTATATAAAATTATGGATAGAAAAGCACCCCGGAACAAAGCATGAAAATATATTTATAGAGTATCCTTTTTATCATTTATCTCATGATCAGATATGGAATTTCAAAATAAAAGAAGAAAAAAGGGAAATCTATAATTGTTTTTTAGAGAAAACAAATCCAAGATTTACAAAAAAGAGATTAAAAGAAATTGTTGATTTTGGTTATTTAGATAGTAATTTCGATAAAGCTTTAAGGGATTATAATTTAAGAATTAAAATTGTTGAATGGTTAGAAAATAAAATATCAAAAATACCTTATTTGCCAAATCTAGAAATAGATGAAAAAGAAGAAATAAATTACAAGTGCTTTAGTAACAAGGTAAAAGAAAACTGTTTTGTAAATTTTTTGAATTTACTCCATAACCGGGATGCGAATAGTCAAAATTTAGCCGAATCACTTGCAACAAATAGATTTACAGGAAAGATACAAGTTTCTCATCCTCTGGTAAATACCATTGAACAGATGTTCCAAAATGGATCCAAAAGGCATATCATTCTTACAGGTCATGCAGGTGATGGCAAGACTACTATTGCTGTAGAAATTTTTAAAAAAATTAAACATATCAGCCTGGAAGAACCTCTACAAGAAGATCTGTCAAGGCGTGAAGATTTAATATTTAACAATAAAGAAATAACTATAATCAAAGATTTAAGTGAATGGTCTACAACTGAGCGAATTAACCTTATTGCCGAGATGATTTCTGATAGTAATAAACAGTTTTTACTAATCTCAAATTCTGGGACATTATTAGATTCTTTTTGCATGTATGAAGAAAAATATGGTAATAACAACAAAGTAGGGATAGAGAACGATATTTTATCTAATCTTGCCTCTTGTACACCCAAGGAATGGACTTATAGGAATAATGTATTTACAGTTATCAACCTTTCTATGATTTGTAACCTTGAGTTAGCAGAAAAAATATTTAGGCGTATGATAGACCACAAACATTGGGAAATATGCGAAGTCTCAGATTGCAAAAAATCATGCCCAATTCACCGGAATTTAAAGCTAATTTGGGAAAATGAGAGAATTATTATTGAAAGAATATTTTTGGCATATCGAAAAATGTATGAATATGGCAACCGATTTACATTGCGTCAGCTAACAGCTCACTTGGCATATTTGATTACTTCAGGACTTAATTATCAAGATATTCAAAAAATAATGCAAAATGCTTCTGAACCATTAATGACTGAGTATATGTTTTTCAACCGCTTCTTTGGTGATAATGGGAAGGAAATTGACCAACCTGCTCAACAATTAAGAATGATCAGAGAGATTAGAAAAGAAGAGTTTGGAATTCATGTATGTCCAATATGGGAGCGAAAGATTTGGATGAAAAGGAAGAATACAGGATTTAATGTAAACATAGCAGGATTGGATAATGATTTTGAAAGATTGCATGATGAAGCTATGAAAACAGATATAAACAGCTCCTATAAAGCGCGGGAACAGATACGCCGTATAATGTTTTTTCTTTATGATTTTCCAGCTGAAGACCAAGGAAAATATATAAAGACATACTTAAATTCACCAATGATATTAAAACTAATTTCCTGGCAGAAACAGAATGATGACGAATTATCATACGAGGACAATAATCTCAAAAAAAGTATATTGCATGTTTTGCAAGAATATTTTACTGGAATAAGATTACCGGAAGGCATATCTACCGGTATTTATTTATATATTACTTTAAATAGGGGTTCTGAAGGAATAAGGCAGAGCACTCAGGCCGTATTAGCCTGTTTCCATAAAGAAGATTTTAAACTTCGTTTGGATAAAGAAGAAGATGGTTTAGGTGGATTTAGGAGAAATCTAGTCTTTGAAAAGGGCCAATATCAAATTAGATTTGATTTACCCATGCTTGATTACATTATGATGAGAAATGTTGGAGAGATAGGACAAAGACTTAAAAGTGCCTATGTAGATAGGTTAGAAAATTTTAAGGGTAAATTACTGCTTCTAAAAGGAGATGGTTCAGGGGATATTGTGAATATTATCCGATTACAAGCAGATTATAAATTTCACCGGCAGGAATTTAAAATAAGAGAAAAAAGGCTGGAGGTCTCAAATGATTAAACCTTATCCCCCTTTAAAAATAGAGAATATAAAAAGAGATGGAGATGATCGTAATCCTGCAATACAATTATTTGGTCGGCGCTTTTTCGCTGACCAAACAGTTCAAGAGTTTTTGAATGAATTTTTATTAGTAGCTTCAGTTCCTAAAAAAATTAATAATTACTACATTGATGAAGAAAATATATTTCCAAAAATTGATATATTAAATAATTGGCCGGAAAACATTCCTTTGGAATATGCCCCTAAAGCAAGATTAAATCTTAAGCTTTTTTCGTTTTTAAGTACTTCAAAATTAGAAACACGTCACCAAAGTCATAAACAACATTACCAAGACCTTATCAAAAAATTCAGTAATTCAGATAAATTATTAACAGATAAAACAGATGATCTAATGGATATATTGCAGACATTAGAAAATCTTTTTACTGGATTTCAAGGAACTGGAAGTCAGAGAACATGGTGTGCTAAAAATTTTTTACCAATAGATAAACGCTTTATTACTGGAGAAAGTATTTGGAAAAAAACTGCTGCAAAAAAAGATAATATAATAAATTGGGAAGAAGCTATAAGTTATTTTAGCTATAACCAGCATATTTTCTTTGCTAGAGGAGGGGAACTTCTTTATTTACAGATTTGTAATGCATTAAGACAAGATAAAGAAAAGCTTAAAGAATGGACTTCTAATGCCGGGTTTTACTTTACAGAAAATGAATTATCACCTTATCTTTTGCGTGAAAAACTTGCAAATTCAATCCAGAATTTATTGGGAAAATATTCCGGGAACTTAGGACAATTGGCTGAATTTATTGATATGGGAATTGAATCCGAAACTTCAGGTCTTACAGAATATGATAGTGAAAAAAATTATCGGTACACAAAATGTGGATGGTGCCCGGCTGATAGTTGGCCAGAAGGCCTTTTATTTGCATTAGAAATGTCAAGAATTATTGAAGCATCAATAGATCCAATGGAACGTTTGGAGCTCATGCAAATTGCCTGCGCAATTCAGGTTCTTCGAAGTCTTTGCGCTCAAAGTGCTCGTTATGTTCCCTGGGTTAAAGAAAGAGAAAGTCATAGTAATCCATTGAATTATATATGGGCAATTTCTGATCCAAGGGGTGATCACAGGTTGTTAAAACAGATTTCAAGGCGTTGTCTAAATGACATTCAGAAAATGATATATGATTCCATTAGAATTCAAGAAATTAAGAGTATTTTAGATAAACAGAAACAAATTGATGGATTTGCATGGAAAGATCCTTATAAAGAGGCAGATACAAGATACGGATATAAATTATTTATTACTTTAGGTAAAAGAATAGGCTTTATTATTCCACAAAGAGGACCAGGTGCCCGTTTTACATTAAATAATAGGTTAATAAGATTTCTTGTAATGTCTGTCATTAGACCTGGTGAAAGAATAAGATATAACACCTTTAAAGACTTAATCTATTTTCATTATGGAATAGCTATTGACAGAGAAAAGATATGTGAGGCATGTGAGTGGTGTGGAAATCAAAAACTTTCTATATTAGGGAAAGAAACAGAGGAATGGTTTGTAGATATGCTTGAATCATCAGGGGTGCTTATACATTTATCAGATGCACATTCAATTGTTATGAACCCTTTTGGAAGCGGGGTAAATAAAAAATGAGGTTTTTTGCAAAATATGTTTTTAATCATATCAAGAGACAAATTGAAAGAAATCTCTTACAGGATATTTTAAAAAATAAACTGATTATTATGATGCCAAGTATCCCTCCTGCGGAAACATATCATATTGGGAAAGAACTGAAGGAATACTGCATCGATCGGGACGAACTAAAAATTCCTATTATAAAGGTTGCAAAGGATCTTTATTCAGATTGGAAATCATCAAATAGTATAGAAATTAAACGCTATTGTGATGAAATTGAAAGAAATGAGTGGAATGATACAAAGGGGAACCTTACTAGTTACAGAAATCTTACAAATACGGAAAATACACTTTTAGTGATACTCCTGATAGGTGTAGATAAAATTACTGATTCTTCTAGCCTTGTAGATTTTAATCATTGTGATTTTAATAGCATTTGGGATGATCTAGGACATTGTTTTGTTCCCTGGATAAAAGAATTATTTTATGATTCTGCTATTGGATATGAAGAGGAAACAGTAAAAAATTTTGACGATATCCTTCAGGCAATAGTTGAAAAAGGTCTATCTGATATCTTACAGGTTAGCACATTTCTTGAAAATCTTGATCTTAAGGGGGCCCAAGACGGAAAAGATGCAGAACAAATATTACTGCAAAGTTTAAAATATTTTGGATTACCCCTTTTCATTGGATATGATTTTATTTCTTCAAAACCATTTGGATTTTATATTGATAAGGCAATAGCATTTTATTCTTATACTATGTTTTTAGAGGAACGATCACGCAAAAAAGCAATTAAAGCCATTGATGGTTATATTAAAAAGAACAATGAGATTATCGATGATTTGATTCCAAGAGAGTTTTACAAACCCTTTAATACTGTTCAGGAATTTATTGAGGGAGTTAAGGATTATATTGCAAAAGGCGATAACGAATTAAATGAAAAACTAAAAAGATGTGACTTTATAACAATATTCGATCGTTTGCTTAGTTATAAAGAACCAAGTGGAAACATAAAAAACGATAAAGAAAAAATTAATAAAATTTCTGGAAGTCCTGTCGAAGCCATACTTACAGGATTATGGAATACATTTTCAGAATATAATGTTTCTTCTTATAAAAATATAAAAGAAATCCAAATTAAATCTGAGTTATTCAAGCATGATTGTAGTGGGAATACAGCTAAAGAGCAACATGATAATGCTTATGAATATATTTCACGCTTAATAGGTGGAGTAGATTTTCTAATTGAAGAGTGGATTGTCTTAGAAAAAAATAATATTATCAAAGAGCGTGTTAAAGTTAATTGTAAATTAATTCATGACAAATTAACATGCCAGTACGCTAGGACTGCAGAACCATTTTTACAGTTTTCAGTTGCCATCATCGGAGAAGGTGATGAAGAAACTGTTCAAAAAAAGTTTGCATGGAAATTGCCTGAGATTCATCCTTATCGAATTGCCGATGAAATGCTGCAATGGGCAGCCCAAGAGATAAAAGCAATTAAAGGATACTGTCTACCTGTTTTCAATATCTCCTATTTTGACGAAATTATGTTAGCAAAAGATGAGGAGGAAACTCACAGGGTGCTCATGCAGTGTATAGAAGATGAAAGAAATAAGCTTATAAATTTATTAAGTGCACCTGATATCAAAGAACAAGGTTCTCTTTTAGAACCAATAAATAAACTTGCTATCCAGTATGATGAATTTTTGCAAAAAGCAGCAAATCAAGGAATCCATAGTGTTTTCATCAATTCCTTTGATAACCTTAGACAAGCATATGAACAAGCCATTGATAGCTTTATAAATAATTCCGACAACCATAACAATCCCTTAATAAAACTTTTGTATCGCTCCTTTCTTATTGTTCGAGAGAGGAAAGCATATGATAATCAAGGATGGGTATGGGACCCATATGAAAAAGCGGGAATCGTTACTATACTTCACCCGGCCTTATTAGAAATGCTCAGAGATCAGGCTATATACTTGTTTTCATGTTTTAATTTCTTGGTTTCAAATGAGTTAAAATATTCTAGACAAAGTTATTTCCGGGAGAGTTTATGGCAAAGTTACATCGACTTAGCACAAATCCAGACTCCTATCTGTGGACTAATTAGAGATAATAATATGATATTAGACACTAATGTGAGAGGAAGTAAACTTGTTTATCGAATTGGTAATATAGGCAAATCAGAAGCAAGACTTACTACAAAATTATTGCTGAAATATGATGATTTTGATGAGGAGAACATAAGTGATGCAGAAATATTTCGCCAAACCAGAGAATCTGATACATATTTAAATATATTAAAAGATTATCGTAAAATTCACCCCCATGCCAACGATGCTCTAACTTTGGCATTCTATCAAAATAGAGATATTCAACCAATTATTGCGGCCATTGATCAATATTTAAAAGATATTTTTAATAATAATGAGAAATTACAAAGAAAATATGTTTTATCAGTTACTGTTTTTTCCGAATCTAGCGATGATTCAAATGTTTCCCGTTGGATCAATCAATGGAAAGAATGTTGGGAAACATCAGAAGACCAAAGCTCCTTATCGCATTACCGCAATACCGTGATTTCTATTTCTCATAGAATAATTAATTCTAAGGATAATTATAATCAATTTAGAGGAATAATTAATGAAGACTTCGAGGTAGATATTGTATTCTTAAGCAATTTTATATCAGCTGGTGAAAAGGGCAATGATTTTGAAAAAGTCGAACCCTATGATATTAGAAAGCACACATTAAAATTTCCAATGTTAGAAAAATCATTTTGTAGCATCAATGATCCAAGTAGAAGTCTTGAACGTGCAAGGATATTAAGTAATAGGCAATTTAGTTTATCAACACGTTTTTCTGAACTGATGGCTCGCTTAAAACATACGGAAACATCTCCTAACACATGTCATGTTGTTTTAGGTTTTGGCGATTATTCACAATGGCAAAGTGTTATTGATGACTTTCACCAACATTCAGAATGGGTTGTCTGTATTGACCCTAGTATTGACGAAAACCTTATCCAAAAGTCAAAAGACAAAAAGAATCGTAGAGAGATTATTGGTTTTGGATCTGGGGTAGGTTCACACGGAGAAAATAACTATACAATTTCTACAGAACAATTTGATATTTCAGATATATTAAGCAGTCTAACTGAATCAATCAAAGAAGTATATACTAGTTGGGAAGATTCACATGAAGAAATTGCTAAAAGTATATTAAAAGAAACTAAGGAATTATCTGGATTGTCTTTAATTAAAGCAACAGGAATTAGCCATTATATTAGAGATTTTATGGCCTATGCCCTTACTCGAAAACTTCTAAGAGCAGATGAAAATGTTCTTTGTAATAAACTCGTTTCTTTGGATGCATACCAGCATTGGTTTGAAACAGCCGAAAACAAAACTCGCCCAGATCTTTTGTGGATAATTGCAAGAATGGATGAAAATAATAAAATCCATCTTGAATTTAGGTTAATTGAATGTAAATTGGCAAAGATGTCAGATGGATATGTTGATAAAGCTATAGAACAGCTTCAGAATGGTTTGCAGCATTTAATTACAGTATTTATGCCACGTCGCGATGACAATAGTATTGAAGATGACAGGCCTGATCAACGTTATTGGTGGCTGCAGATTCATCGCTTAGTTTCAAGTAAAACTGAACTGAGACAGCAAAATATGAGTAAAGTATTAACAGCTTTAGAACGTTTATCAGAGGGTGATTATAGTATTCAATGGCAAGCGTCAGCAGTGACATATTGGACTGATCAAAAGGATAGTTCAATTGCGAGAAGCAATGTGACAAGATTTACTTTTGAAGAAAAAGAACTGAATATTCCTACAGTAGCAGTAAGTAGTGATTTTGTTCACTCGTTATGTACATCAAAAGTATCCGAAACATTTCCTTGGGGAGAAAAGGTAATTAGTTTTGATTCTACTATTCGAAAAGAGGGGATGGAAGTAGATAAAGAGGTTAAAAAAGTAGAAAAAGAAGATTTTAATGGAGTGACTATATTGAAGCCCCCTGAAATAGAAAAAGTAGAACAGATAGATAAAGATGTAAAAAAAGAATTAGATTCCAATAAAAAAGATGAGATAGTTAATAATGTTCAATCCATTCCCCAAAGAATATTGTTAGGTGAAGCGATTAGAGGGCAGAAAAAAGTTTATTGGGAATATGGGCATAATGACTTAAACAATAGACATATGCTTATTTTTGGCGCCTCAGGAATGGGCAAGACCTATGCCATTCAGTGTTTACTTTGGGAACTTGGTAAAGTAGGGAATAATTCTCTAATAGTAGATTATACAAAAGGATTTTTTGATAATCAATTAGAACCAGAAATAAAAACTTTGCTCAAGCCCATTCAGCATATTATTCAGATAGACCCACTTACTATAAATCCATTTAGAAGACAAATACAGAATATTGCTGAAAAGTCCTTAATTGAAAATCCTATAAGTACTGCACAGCGTGTAAGTGGTGTTTTTTCAGAAGTATACAATTTTGGAGATCAACAAAAATCTGCATTATACCAAGCAATTAAAACATGGCTGGAATTTAATAAGAATCAGTCTATGGGTTTAACTGATCTTATACCACGGTTAAAAGAGTTGCAAGCACAAAAAAGTGTTTTAGGTTCATCAGCAGGTAGCGTAATCAGTAAAATTCAACCATTTATTGATCAAAATCCATTTGGTTCTGAAGATAAAGAAAGCTGGGATAAAATGTATAGCGATTTTAAACATAATTGCCATATTATTCAGCTAGATGGAATTTCAAAAAGTTCTGCTCGTTTAATTACAGAGTTCTTACTAATCGATATATACTGGTATTATCGGGGAAAGGGAAATAAGGATAATCCCCGCATATTGGTATTAGATGAGATGCAGAATTTAGATCATCGGGAAGAGAGTCCATTAGCTCAATTGTTACGTGAAGGTCGAAAATTTGGATTCTCTCTTATTCTTGCTACTCAAAACATGAGCAATTTAGAAAAGAATGAAATAGATCAATTGTTTAATGCAGCACATAAGCTATTTTTTAGACCAGCAGATACCGAGATTAAAAAATATGCGGAAATAGCTTCTATCTTTACAAATGAAAAAAAAGATATATGGATTAGAAGATTAGCAGAATTGAAAAAAGGCCAGTGCTATTCACTTGGCCCAAGCCTAAATGAAGCTACTGGGAGTTTAGAAACAAAAGCTTTCCCAATCTTTGTTACATCATTAAAAGACAGGAAATAATGGATCAAAAATTAAAGAAAAATATTATAAAACATAATCGGTTAAAAAGAAATTTTCATAAGACTTTTATTCCTGAACGCCAATATATTAACGCAATTTTAAAATTTTCTGCATCAGAAGGTGCAGGTAATTATCAAGAAATAGCTTCGCAAACCGGCATACCAATGGGTGTATCAAGTGGGAAAGTTCCAGCAATTTTAGATTATTGTAAAGGCATGGGATTAATAGATTTAAGTAATAGTTACAATAAAGGCACAAAAAAGCCAACATTAACTACTTTTGGCCGCACAGTTTTATTAAATGATCCTTTTTTAAAAGAGGGTATAACACAATGGATTACTCATTTTAATTTGTGTGACCCAATTTCTGGGGCAGATGTTTGGTATCATTGTTTTTTAAAAGGTTTCCGTGTGTTAGGTATGTCATTTAGTATCGAAGATGTCAATAAATACTTATCAATGATATATAAAACGAATAAACCAAACCTAATTGGCCCTTTAATACGCATGTATCAAGATGATTCCTCATTCAACAAATGCAATGTTCTCCAACAGGAAAATGATTTAATTTTTAGAAGAATTGCACCAATTACTAATGAGTATGGATTAGCATATGGTGCATGGATTTTAGAACTCATGAAGAAACATTTTTCAAATCGCAATCAAATTTCAATAACTGAATTAGAAACCCAAGCAGGATGGCTTTCTATTACAGAATGGGATTTCTCGGGCGCTACTACAGTATTAGAATTAATTCAGAGAAAAGGACTTCTTGAAGTCGATCGTACCATGAAACCATGGTTATTAAGGGCATTGAAAGATAATAATGAAGCTTGGAAAGAGATATACAATGATATGATTTAGGAAGGGGTTTGTTTGCAAATGTCATCAATAGTTCTAAAAGATGTTATCAGATTTAGAGGAGATCGCCTTTTTGATGGAGCAGTAAATCTAAGCTGGTTCTGGGATGATATTGAAAAAAGTCATAAAGCGGCAGAATCTTTTGTTTTTCATGGTCCACAATATCATGGAGTTCAACAGTCCTATATTGGAATTAGCCATGGGCATCGACTTCAAGACACTGCTACTTTTACAAAAAATATTGTGAACGCTTGCTATGGTGATCAAGATCAACCTTTTACGCTTGCTATTGCGGGTTATGGAACCGGAAAATCTCATTTAGCCCTTACAATTGCGAATCTTTTAAGCAATCCAGATTCTGATGTAGCAAGGAATATCCTATCAAATATTGAAGATTCAGATGTAAATATTGGCAAGGAAATTAAATTAAAATTTTTAGAATTCAATAGACCATGTTTAGTTGTTGCACTAAATGGTATGCAAAATTTTGATTTAACTGCTGAGATTTCCAGGCAAATTTATAAACAAATTATTGATAGAAATGTAGATACTACACCTTTAGATGAGTTAAGGCCACGGTTTGTAAATGCGATCAAAATATTAAATATTTTAAGTGACTCTCTAAAAGAAGAGTTATTAAAACATTGTGATGTTTCTAATTTTGAAAGCATTCTTGCTTCGCTTCGTGAACAAGATGAACACTTATATTTACAGATTCATGAATTCTTGACAAAGCATGGAGTGACAATGCAAGCTATTGGTGGTGAATCTGTAGAAGATATCATTAAAACTGTTTCAAAGGAATATTGTGGTCGAGATAAGCCTTTTCAGTCATTGGTTTTCTTATTTGATGAGTTTGGCAGATATATAGAATTTGCAACAACACATAGTCAAATTGCAGGAAGTGGAGCGATTCAAAATTTATTTGAGGGAATCCAATCTTGTACAGAAAGAACATGTTTTTTTGGTTTTATTCAATTTGAACTCAATGCATATGTACAAAGAATTTTACCTGAATATAAAAATGATATCCTTCGGTTTATTACAAGATATCAATCCTCAAACAAGGTATACCTCTCTATAAATCTAGAAACTCTGATAGCCAATCTGATACAAAAAAATGATATTACAAGAATAAATTCATTATTTGATACAGAATCTGCATTTGAAAACTCAATAGAAATTTCCAAAAATATCAGCAAATGGTTTTTGCAATCACGCAACCATGAGTTATGGAATAGGCCTGAACTTTTTCATAAAGTGATCAGTAAAGGGTGCTGGCCTTTATCGCCTTTTTCAACTTGGTTTCTTTATCATCTTACTGCTTCGGGCAAACATCTACAAGAACGCTCTGCGTTAGTTTTGTTAGGAGGTGTTTTCCGTCGTTTTTCAGATTTTCAAATACCAGATATAAATTGCTGGTCTTTATCTCCGGCCGATCTCTGGACAGATGAGATTCAACAGGAGTTCATTGGATCAGAGGAATTAGGACAACAAGGGTCAATTACACATGCTTATACTTCAGTAGTAGCTCGTTATGGTGAAAGATTATCTGAAATAAGTATAAAAATATTACAAACAATTGTTTTGGCTTCGAAGATGAGTGTTCAGGTTGATAATCGAAACGAGGCATTGTTAGCTATAAGTAGATTATCAGGATTGCAAGAACTACAAGTCAAACAAGAGATAGATCAACTTCAAGATGAATATAATATAATTGAGTGGGATGAAATATTAAAATTATTTGATATATTAGGTGATACTGCTTCAAGGACTCAATTTTTATCATTCCTCAGGCAAAAAGTTCTTTCCTTTTACAATGAGGAAGAAAAATCAAAGCTATTCATGGGTAAGGCTGCCAACTGGTCTGATCTACTTAAAGATCTTGATTGTGATTTTGCAGAAGAAAATAGAATTACTACCAAGGAATGGTATTATCGAGGCATAACTTCAAATTTGGAAATGTTAGATACTAATCATAAGCTTGCTGCTGATTATTGGGAAAAAGCTATAGCTATTGATGAACCAAGGGGTTCTATTATTTATTGCTATGTCAATCAGCACTATGAATTACAGGAAGTCATAAGCAAAAGTAAAAAACAACTTATTACCTTATCCAATGAAAAGAATATTTCAGCATTGCCTATAATCGTAGTATTTCTATATGATAAAGATGGAAAATTAGGACAATATTTAGCAGAATATTCAATTTTACAAGATCAGATGAGTACAGAAGATATTGAAAGGTTTGGTAACCTTGTTAAAGTATATAAAGAGAAAGTATATACACTCATTCAAAACCAGTTAGAAAGTATGTTAAAAGATAGGCTCTATATAACTTCTCTCCCACAAAAAATAGAGTCTAATCGTTTAAAGGTTTTAGCAACAGAACTATTTAATTATATTTATTCAAATGTTCTACAATTTCCCTTTGATGGTTTTAGCACTTCAAGAGGTAATGCAGCAAATACTTGTTTTCAATTAACAAATGAATTACTGCAAGGTATTCTTGATTATAATAAAGTTCTTGCTTTGCCACCCAAAGAAAAAAATCGTTCCCTTACAGTATTGAAAAATCACTGGGGAATTTTTAATAAAGATGGTTCAATTTCCAGAAAACCAAAGAATCCTGTTGTTCAAATGATATTAGAAGAGTGGGATAGAATATTAGAATCAGATAAAGAGCATTTCAGTATAGGAAATGAGTTAATAAAAATTTTTAAGCCACCTTATGGTGCTAATATTGCTTCAGCTAGTCTTTTATTGGGAGTTTATCTAGCTCCACGTATTGATAGCTTAATTATTCAAGAGGATGGAAAACAGTTTGCAATTTCCCAACTGATTCAAGATAACAGTATCTTTAAAGGCAAGTTTCTTGATATCAATAGATTGAAAAATATGGAATTAATAAAAATTGGAGATGAATCAACTAATAAATGGGAAAGAATATTAGATGAATGGGAAAATGAAGAAAGTTATAAGGATAAAATTAAATATTTCGTAAAAGCTGAAGAACTAAAAAGCAGAATACCTATTCCAAATAAACTTATATATCGCTATGATTATTTGTGCCAACAAAGCATAGAAGCAGAAAAAGAAATCAAAAAAATGGATGAAAATATTAATAAGGGATTAATGAGAATGGAACGGGCTCAAGAGGAAGACAATATTGGTAAATTAAGTAGAGGGGCTGTTGAATTATTAGAACTCCAGGAAAAGATGTTAAATGAGAGACCTGCTTGGACCGATCATCAAATCAATGAATTGACTCCACATATTGAAAAAGCAAAACAGTTAATAATACAAGATTTTTCAAAGTGGCTTTCTAGGCAAATGCCAATGGGAAATCATCCAGATCAAATAGGAAAATTCAAACACTGGTTGTTAGATCTTGTTGGAGGAAATTTACAAAAACTTGGGTTAGTGGAACAATTTAAAGAAATTGAAAAAAGAGCTTATGAAGTTACTGAATGGGCAGAGAAGACTGCTCAAGTGAAGCAATTAGCCCGTGATATACAGTCTTTCTTGCAAATAAATAGAGAAGACGCATTTAGGATTATTCGTTTAGCAAAAATAAGGGGATTACAAAAAACAGCAGGGGACTATATTTCTGAAGCAAACGAATTATCTATTGAAATTACACTGGAAATTTTAAATGATAATCTTACTCATCTTCTTGAATTTATGAATAAATTAAAAGAAACCGAAAAGGAGATTATGGATCAAGCCATTGCATTGTGGGATACAAAAATATATTCTGAGAAGGATCTTGATGATATTCAATTTAAAGTAGCTGAATTAATTAAAACATTTGAAGGGTGCGAAAGAGATCTTTCAGATTTGTATGCAATGGAAAAAGCCTTGCAGATGTTTCACCGATTTTGTTTGCAACTAAAAGATGATCAACTGACTTGGACTCAATTTCATAAACTTTCAGAGAAACTTATTGAAGAAATTAAGGTAAACTTTGAGGAAGAAGAATTGCCATGGTCTGTTGATGAAATATTACCATGTTTTATAACAAATATTATACAGCAAAAAGGTAAGATGAGTTCATCATGGATCAATAATATTAAATCAGAGTATTCTTTAATTTCTACGATGATAACAGCGGATGCAAATCGTTTATATACAAAAGCAAATAATCCTCCACCTTATATTACCGAACACGATATGAAAGATCTTAATAAGATGATTAATCAGATAGAAAAACATCTCAATAAACTAGCTATTGAGTGGCTGATTGAAAAATATCGCGAGCTTCCATATTCCGCTAAAACAAACTTTCTAAAAGCTGCAAAGCAGATTCTTGAAACAGAACAGCCTTAGAAGAATATAAATTAAAACTGATTAATAGTAAATAGATACAGCTATTTATTTATCGTCTTATAAAAAGACATGAAGGGCAGCTTAAGAGACTTTTTAAGCTAAGACTGAAAAGAAGGCATAAGAAGGTATTTGATAAATAGGTGTCCCTATTATTCACTTTTAAAAAGCACTCTATTGCAGATGATATTAAAAAGGAATTTTCAATATATCGTGAATACACTGAATCCATATTGAAATTACTTAAATAATTGATAATAAGGAGGATCAGATTAAGTGTATAGTTTTTATAGTTTTGAAGAAACAACTTATAAAGGCAATCCCATTTTAAGATTATTAAAGGATGGAAAGCCAGTATTTGAAGATAAAATAAAAGGATTACAATTTGGCATAAAAAAGGCAAAAATGATTATAAATACTATGGCTCAAGTAGAGATATTTTTTAATTCAAAAGGAGCAAGACCGCCAAAGAATTCTAAAATATATATTAATCAAGGCAAGTATAATATGCCGTGTTATTGTATAAAATGCATTGATTTTCTAATAAAAGATTCTAAAATTGAAAAATCTTTTTTAGAAATACATAGCAATGACACAAGAATTGGATTTGGTCTGGTAAAAGCAGAAGGGTTAATAGCACTAAAGAATCAAATAGAAGATTTTATTAGAAGAAATGATAATAGAATGTGGTTCTAATAAATATGACTAAAAAAATCAGGTTAATTTCTTGTGTTAGTAAAAAGTTAAACTGCAAAGCCAAAGCGAAAGATTTATATACTAGTCCTTTTTTTAAGTAGTCTTTGGCTTATGCAAGGAAATTGAATCCGGATAAAATATACATTTTATCCGAAGGGGTAAAAGGGTCAAGTCTTGAAATATAACAAAGTCTAGGTTATGTGACAGTGGGCAACTGTATAGTTTAATAATCCTGTAATTTTTAGCGGAGAACCTATAGGTCCTGATAGAGTCTGAGGAATTTCTTAACCAGATGGTCGAAGCTTTAGGTATTATATAGATAGACGTTCTAAAGGAAGACCTCGTAAAAGGGAAAATTAAACTATAGGAAAAAATAAGATGTGCCTATTTTCTACTAACACGATAATGAGCGGAGGATTAAACTTTTGATCAGTAAATATCAAGGTTGTCTACTGGGGCTTGCAATTGGTGATGCATTAGGCGCCCCGGTTGAATTTCTAAGATTACAGGAAATCAAGAAACGGTACAGTAAGGATGGAATTACTGATTTTTATGAATGGAGAGGCTTTAAACCAGGATCATATACAGATGATACTCAAATGTCATTGGCCACTGCTGTCGGGTGCATAAGAGCCTATCAAAGGTGGAGTGAAAGAGGAATCTGCCATTCAGCCTCTGTTGTCTATCGACGTTATCTGGAATGGCTTGAGTCTCAGAATAATCCGGAGAAGAGAAGGGGTCCGGGTAGAACTTGCTTGCGTGCTTTGCAAAGTGGAAAAATGGGGACGATGGAAATGGTAAACTAAAATGCACCTAAGGTGGAAAATAAAAATGCACCTTTTAAAAGAAACAGTTCTTTACTATAGTATGAATAAGAATCAATACTATAAGGAAAGGACTGATCTATGGTTAACA
>Ga0307379_10003793_pt1 | contig 21800 bp, 17 predicted proteins | sample UN2MG_FD_202237 | JGI IMG/M metagenome (GOLD analysis project Ga0307379, IMG submission 202237) | Soil microbial communities from Risofladan, Vaasa, Finland - UN-2 | ecosystem: Environmental > Terrestrial > Soil > Coastal area > Acid sulfate soil | place: Finland: Risofladan, Vaasa | collected... | reverse complement strand
CTCCCTGTATAAACGGGAAGAGCACGAGCCCGGCAAGAGAAATCAAACCGAGAAAACGTCAACCGGTGTTGACAGTTAAACGTCCGACTTCCGCTACATACTCCTCACAAGCTTTACGAAATTCAAACGGAATTCTCAAAGATCTCTTGTGAGTCACTTGAAATACATTGAAAACAAAAGTCTTCCGCGTTCCCGACAGCATGGCCACGATGCTGCATGGTCCGGTAACCATCGATCCGGGACATCCTGTCGTTCGAGCGGCTCAAAACGCCATGCGCGAGCACGAGCTGCCGGCGGAATCTCTCGGCGTTTTCCCGGCCTGGACAGATGCGGCACTGATCTCCAGAGAAGCAAAAATTCCTTCGATCATTTGGGGTCCCGGCGAGTTGAATTATGCCCATTCACCCGAGGAGAGCATTCAACTGGAAGATGTGATCTTGGCCAAGAACTTGTACGCTTCTGCCGCTTTGTCCTTCACAGGATCGCTGGAATAGCATTCCAAAACAGAAAATACCTGATCAGGCTTCCTCAGGGGAAACTTGGTTCTTATTCTCACCGATCAGGGCTTGGTAAACGGCTTTTGCGATCTGGATGTCCTGAACCGCAACACCTGTCAGGTCTGCGATGGTGATCTGTTCTTCGGAGGTTCTCTGAAGTTCCGGATCGATAATCACATTCCCCAATTCCACGATCCGCTCTTTTTCCAGTACTCCGGCTTTAAGTGCTTGATGAATCTCCCCCCGCAGAAGACACTGACTGATGCTATCGGCGACGACAATGTCAGCTTTTTGGAGTATTCGCGGGTCCAACTCATTCTTCTCCGGAGTGTCAGACCCCATTGCTGTGATATGTGTTCCTTTACGGATCAGATCAGCCGACAATATGGGTGATTTTGAGGGCGTTGCCGTGACGATAAGATTGCAGTGAGCCGCGATATCTTCGGCCCTCAAGGTCGTCTGGATACTGAAACCCAAAGGCTCCATGTCCGCCCTGTATTCATCCAGCTCTTTCTGATTCATTCCCCATACCATAACATCCTTGCAGTCTATGACAGACTCTAAAAACTCTAGCTGCATGCGTCCCTGTGTTCCTGCTCCCACGATGCCTACACAATCTATGTGTTTCGGAGCCAAGTATTTGGCAACGACTGCACCGGCGGCCGCGGTGCGCACGTTCGTGAGATGACACTCGTCCAGCAGAGAACAGACCAGCTCTCCCGTTCCTTTTTTAAAGAGCAGTAAAAGCCCGTCACTCGTGTACCTATTCGAGCTGGGGCTTTCGAAGAATCCGGAAGCAATTTTAATGACATAATAATCGTCATCCACAATATAACCGTACTTGATGTGGACATCACCGGGAGGCTTTTTGAAGATCATCTCGCCCACGGGGGGGATCACGGCTCTGCCTTGGGAATAGGCCACGAACCCTTCTTCTATTTCCTGGATAGGCTGGAGTTTCTTTAAAACATCCTTGATTTGCGGGAGATCATAAAATTTACTCATTTCTTATTTCCTTTCCTGATTCTGATCATTATAAAATCTAAATCAGGTATTTACAAACTAAATGTATTCTCTTTTGAGGGAAGCATCCCCATTTCCGTGATACGGGCACAACGATGTCTGGATAGCAGCTAAGAGAGAGATCCAATCCGCCTGAGCAATATGGTGGCGAGTGGGGGGGGGCTTTTGCGAAGACGGAAGGGATCTCGCATTTTAAGGTCTAGTTCATCAGGTCCTCAATCACGGAAATAAGGAGACATGATCTTTTGATTGTTGAATTGACTTCTCAAGAGTCCTCTGATATAAAGATGCGCGCAATGAGGGTCAGTCAGAGATGAGTAATCCAACACAACAGGATTCCCCGCAACTCCTGCGGAAAATGAACCTTCTGGATTCGACTTTCCTGGTCATCGGGGCCATCGTCGGTTCCGGAATTTTTATGACGACCGGTTTTATTGCCGAGTATCTCCCCTCACCTTTTATGATATTGATCATCTGGCTGCTGGGCGGTTTTTTCGCGATGAGCGGAGCCCTGGCATTTGCGGAATTGGGAGCCATGTATCCCCGGGCAGGAGGGCAGTACATCTATCTGCGGGAAGCATACGGTCCCTGGGCGGGTTTTCTTTACGGATGGGGATTTTTCTGGGTGATCGAGTGCGGTGGTGTTGCAGCCCTGGCTGTAGGCTTTGCGGAATACTTCGGATATTTTGTCCCCTCTCTTTCGACAAAGACCTACCTCTTGAAATTCCATCTTCTGAGTCTCGATTACTCATTATCTGTAGGACAATTGATTGCCGTAGCCTCCATCCTGTTTTTGTCTGCCATCAATTACTTGGGTATAAAAAGCGGTATCTTGGTCCAGAATATTTTCACATTTTTACGAATTGCAGCCGTAGCCGTGTTGATCGTGCTCGGCCTGACATTGGGATCGAAAGCAGGAGTAACCTCTCCCGATGGATTGTTTACCGGTGATATGTCTTTCAGTATTAAACTCTTCGGATTGGCATTGATAGCCGTTCTTTGGACCTATGATGGTTGGTATAGTGTAAACTGTGCAGCCGGAGAGATAAAAAATCCTGGAAAAAACATTCCCCGGGGTCTGATCCTGGGGACTCTGAGCGTTACGCTCATTTATTTTCTGGTGAACGTAGTCTATGTGACGGCCTTACCTGTCGAGCGCATGAAAGGAGTTGCCCGCATAGGGGAGCTGGCGTCCACACAGCTCTTTGGCCCGACAGCGACTTTATTTATCTCGGGCACGATCATGATTTCGATCTTCGGGTGTCTGAGTGCATCAATCCTGTACGGACCGCGAGTTTTCTTCGCTATGGCACAGGACCGCTGTTTCTTCAAGAGTATGCGCTATGTCCATCCCCGTTACAGGGTTCCGACAAAAGCCATCGTCTGGCAGGGAATCTGGTCTTCCCTTCTCTGTCTATCCGGCACTTATCAAGACCTGTTCGAATACGTTGTCTTCGCTCTTGTCATTTTCTGGGCTGCGACCGGTTTGGCTGTTATTATCCTTCGCTTCAAACAACCAGAGACTCCGCGCCCGTACAAAGCTTGGGGATATCCTGTCTTGCCCATCCTTTTTGTCCTGATCAACCTTGGCGTTTTTTTGAATACGATCTGGGCTCAACCCCTTCAATCTCTCATCGGTCTCCTCATACTCATTGCCGGTATTCCTGCTTTCCTTTACTGGAAATCGAAGGCGAATAAAACTCCCTGACTAAGATTTTTAAAAGAATATTGAGCTGCCTAATAAGAGACTGTCTCGGTCGCAACAGAAATATTTCTTTGACTGAGTATTCAGCGAATTTTTTTGAATTCCAGATTCCGGATCTCATCGGCTTGCATCATAAAACCGACAACTCTTCTTTTCTCATCTCTTTTGAAATCTAATCTACGAGTGCCCAGGCTGTAAGCATCGTCGTTCATATAAGTAGTTATGAAGCCATCGATTGAAATAGCCTCCGCAAAGCTCTCACGTCTTCCCAGTTTCATAGATAATTTATCATTCTTCATTGTTAGAATCGCCGTAGCGTCAAGCTCATCAGAATAATAGGTACCGACAAACTCTGCAAGAGCCACTCTCGGTAAAGCCTTGAATGCCGGTTTTATTTGTGGGGAGAGGTCTTCTTCCGTCTCAACTTTCTCTGTAAACTCTGTAAACTGGTCGGCCAAATACACATCCGCAATCTTCATTGCGATTCTATCGGGTTCGAACGAGCCAAGATTGGATAGAATCACCACAGAGAATTTCTGATTCGGAAACTGGATATAGTGCGCCTGATATCCTACAAATGATCCTGCATGGCTGATCGATTTGAGGCCCCTGTATTCGTTCACTACTATGCCGAATGCGTAATCAATCTCTTTGCCATCGTTGAGTTGAGCCGTTGTAAGGACTAAATCTATCAGATCCTTGCTCCCATTCCCCAGCTTATTCGTATAGAAATTCTGATCCCATTTGAAGAAATCATCGACCGTTGTGTAAATCCCTCCATCGCCAATCATATCGAGCTGAGTCATGTGAATCTTAAAGCCGCCCTCTGCTATGAGTAAATATCCCGATGCCCTATTCTTCACGATTTCATTGATATCGTCGTGAAAATGAGTACTTGTCATTCTGAGTGGATCAAAGATATATCTCTTTGCAAATTCTCTTGTTGTCACACCGCTTGCGCGTTTGACAATTTCTGCCAGGAGAAAATAACCTGAATTCGAATAGGAATACTTCTCTCCCGGCTTGAAATCGAGCCCTCTTTGACGAGCAAGCAAATCGATCACCTCCGGGGACGTGTAGAAATATCCTCCGGATCTCCCTGCCAGTGCCTGAAGGACTAAATAATCACGTATCCCGCTAGTGTGGTGGATCATATGTCGGATGGTCACCGGAGGAATATACTCCTGCATCTCGGGAAGGTGTTGTCGGATATCATCGTCTAATGACAGTTTCCCCTGCTCCGCGAGCAAAGCAATACACATGGCTGTAAACTGTTTTGAGACCGAACCCACACGAAAGACAGTTTGTGGCATGATGGGAATGTTGTACTCGAGATTGGCCGCACCGTAACCACGGGCGTATACAATCCTTCCATCTTGGAAAATTCCGAGAGCCGCACCCGGGGAATCAACTCTGTCCCATCTCTCAAAGAGTGCATCGACCTTATCTGTCGCCTCGGTGTGAGTATACGCCTGTAAGGACAAAAGAGGTGAAACGGCGATTGAGAGAAAAATGATCAGATAAACCGGTAAAACAGGACTCAAGAAGTTTTTAAACGTAATGCGCACTTTGGCTAACCTCCTCATCGCATTTTTAATGTTACAGGTCGTTTTTGGGCCCAAGTTTACCCAAGCTCTACGTCATCAGTTTGAATCCGAATTCCAGGCGCTTTTCTGCGAAATACCCCTCTCAGATTCCTCTAGAATGAAAGACGAATCCCCAATTGCACTCTCCGAGGGGGAATGATTCGGGACGGCTGCATGAAGCCCTCTGCAGTCCCTCTGGTCGTTAACGTTTCTATCATCGTATCTTCATTAAAGAGGTTAAATATATCCGCGGCGATCCTCAAGCTGAACCTCTCTTTGTATCTGAAAACTTTTTCGATTCTCAGGTCGAGCAGATTCCATGCATCCAGTTTATATGTAGAGCCCCTTGGCTCAGCCAGGATCAAGAATGCACCTTGATCCATGCTCGTTACAGAAATGGTTCTTGCAATCGGTTTTCCGCTCATCGCTGTGTAACTGGCACTCACGCTGAAATCATAGGGTAAAAAATACGTTCCTTGCATTTTGAACATGTACGTCCGATCGCTTTGCAACACTCCGTCATAACCGGAATTGTTGATGAGGTCATTCGGATCCCTCAATCCTGAAAAGTTCCCTTGAGTTAGCTGCCCTGTTGAAGAAACTCCAGTAGCTTTCGAGTAGACAAAAGATGAGCTCATCTGCCAATTGTTAGACAACCGCTTATTCAGCGTGATGAACAATCCCTTGTATTTTTGTTTGTAGTCCGGGTGGTTGATCAGGGTGAGAAAATCATCGCCGGGATCAGTGATCTGATTCCAGACCTGTATGGTCTTTCCTGCGAACTCATCAAAATAGTCGACGGCTTCAAACTCGGCGGCCGTATTCCACCATGACAGCAAATCCTTGGTGTATTTATAGACATAGGTTACTTCTAGGCCAAAATCTGCAATCAATTCTCTGCTAAATCCTACAGAAAATTGCTGGCAAAGGCTGCTTTTCAGTCCGTCGCCCACGGCTCTTCCGCCGAGAGGGTCCCATGACCAGGAAAAGATGTCATATTCCTCCGTATCCCAATTGTAATTGTAGGCGTAGACGGGCTGGGAGCTGGGAGATAGTGCAAAAAAAGTGCTCAGGTATAAGCCTTCGTAATAGTGTCCGTATGTGGCTCTCAAAATAGTCTTAGCATCGGAAGTGAGCCGATAGACAAGGCCCGCTCTTGGTGACCAGTTACTCCAAGAGATAACATTCGATATGCCTTCAATAGTGTTACCAGTGGGGTTTCTATTTACATCGATCTCTTCAACATCGAAAATATCGCCGGATTGATGATCTAATCGTAGCCCCAAATTGATTGTCAATCTGTCACCGATGGCCCAAGCATCGTCCAAAAACACACCAAGCCTGTTGACGCTGGCCCCGTAATTGTAAGGATTTTGGAAGTATGCGGCATAGGGATAGCCATCATAATCATAATAGGCGACACCGCCTGAATAGGAGTAGATACCGGCATAATGACCGCGAGTAAATTGGACACCGACTTTAAAATCATGATTTCCGCCTATGAATTCATCTGCATAATAACTGAGAGTGGCGTTGGCTTGGATTCTGGAAGCATCTGCCTTGGTCCAGCCCCATATCCCGTTCGTGGCATAGCCCGTAGCCCCATCATAATGGATCGACTCATCCAGATTTCCATCCTGTGGAACCCACTCGTCGTGGGCAAACCACCCGCCCAATTTAAGCTCAAAAATTGCATTCGGGCTCAGAATTGACGTCAGCAGCAGGTTGGGAACAAGGTACCATCCGGGCTCCAAGGCAGCGGCGTCGTAGGGCTGAGCGGGTGTGATGACATCAGGCAGATCATAAACCTCATGCTGGTAGGAAATCATAAGTCTATGATTTTTATGAAGCTGCATGGTTAACTTTAGAAATCCTCTCTTATAATCAGCTTTGGTAGGAAAATCAGGTGGAGTCCCCAGTTGTGAATAAGCAGACCGTTTCCACTGAAAATTGCTGTAGAGCCAAATCACGTCCTTTTTCAAAGGTCCGGATAATTCTAAGCTGAAATCTTGCTGGTAGTCGACGTTATAAGGGTATTCCGCATCAGGCACATTGTTGCCGACAAAACTTGAAGGAAGGAGATAAGTGTTGAGCGCTCCCCGAAAATCATTGCTTCCCGATTTCGTGACGACATTGACTACAGCTCCCTGAAAATTTCCATACTCTGCAGGGGCACCGATGGAGATGATCTCACCCTCTTGATAAATATCGGGATTATTCCACACCCATGTGGTGCCGTTGTAATCAAAGGATGTATCAATTCCATCAACTAGATAAGAATCCGAAAAGTAGCCCGATCCGAGAGAGGAATGCCACTCTTCTCCTTGCGTTTCATTGGCAGATACACCTGGAGCCCAGAGCATGATGTCTATATAAGTGAAACGACTTTTGGGTATATTCTCCAGCAAATCAAGATTGTAGTTTGCCGTTGTCCCTGATTTGGTGACATCGATCACAGGAGATTCTCCTATGACGGTGATTGTTTCTTCGACGGTTGCTTGTTGCAGAACGACATCCACGGTTACTGTCTTTCCCACAGAAACGATGATATCTTCCCTCTTGAGTGATTGAAATCCTCCCAATGAGATGGTCACTTCGTATGTTCCCGGGGGCAGCGCAGAAAACATAAAAACACCATTTGCAGAGGTGATATCAGCTTTGACACCACCAATAAGATCCGGGCTCTGAATTTCTACGGTTGCTCCTGGGAGATTCTCACCGGAATCATCTCTCACAGTTCCCCGTATGGTTCCGGTCAACCGCTGGGCCGATGAAAAACTCACCATTAAAAGAAGAAAAACCAAGAATAACGGAATAGATTTGAAGAGAATCCTTCTTAACATCATTTTGCCTCCTTCAAACTAACGATCAGAAAACTTAAGATATTTATTTAATTTCCCCATATACCATTCTACTTGTTCCACAATGCGGAATTACATTTCATGCCTTTGATTTATTATTTAAATAATCTGTCAATTATGTCAAGTTTATAATATTTTTTTTATAATATTTTTTACATATTAATTTGTATACATAATATAATCGAAACAATCAGCAATATTCATGCCATCCTTGAAATTTTTATAAGCGTATTAAAATCAATAAAATGAAAAATCCCGGCGGAAAAAACGGGGGAAAAACTATTCAAAAATATGAATCACATCCACTTGATATCCAATCGCAATTTTTGTATGTTGCATAAATTTCAATTGCTGATAGCGCAAATTGCATGCCAATTGTCTCAGTTATTATCTTAATGAATTCTAAGCAGAGTAGAGATTCTAAAACACTTTATATTTTTCATGATCCTCGTTCAATAATTTGGAAAATTCAATTTACCTGAATTATTCATAAAAAATGTCGATACTTATCATAACTTACGCAATATCAGAAATTTACATTGTTTTTTCGGAATACTCATTTTGGCACTTAATTTCCTGTGTGATTTTTATTTATAATCGACATTTTTTATGAATAATCCAGGTTTATTGAAGTGGCAGGACGACGTTGAGTGCTATGCCGACACATACACGGTTAATCTGCTGTACCGCCTCCATCCACAACGAGTGTTGCTCCTGTCATAAAGGTGGAGTCGTCAGATGCAAGAAAGAGCGCTGCTTTAGCGATTTCCTCGGGCGTACCGATCCGGCCCATCGGACGTTGAGCGACAGCTTGCTCGTGGTATTCTTCCCATGTCATTCCGCGCATCCTGGCATCCTCATCGAGCATCGGTGTTTCGACATCGCCAGGGCAGAGGCAGTTCACCCGGATGCCCTGTCTTGCATGATCGATCGCCATCGCCTTTGTCAAAAGAACAACGCCGCCTTTTGATGCACAATAAGAGACAGCTTTATTGCCGCCCACTATCCCCCATCCGGAACCGTTATTGATGATTACACCGCTCTTTTGGGCGATCATGTGAGGGAGCGCGAATTTTGACATCAGATATGTCCCCTTAAGGTTGATATCGATGGTGAGATCCCATTCTTCTTCTGAACAATCCACTGCAGTGTTCGGGAAATACACCCCGGCGTTGTTAAAGAGAATATCCAGCCGTTCAAAAGCCTTTATCGTTTTCTCCACAGTACTCTGACACTCATCGGGAAACCGAACATCTGCGATGATGTATATCGCCTTACCGCCGCCATCAGTGATTTCTTTGACAACTTCTTCACATCTTTTCTCATTCCGTCCTGTAATACACACCTTGGCGCCCTCTTTAGCAAAAAGGATGGCTGTGGCTTTTCCTATTCCTGAGTTCCCCCCTGTTATTAATGCGACCTTTTCTTTGAGTTTCATGCTTTTCTTCCTCTATTTTTTCATATAATGGTCGAACCAAGAAACGATTCTTCGAAGACGATCGGACTGATGAGGAATTTCTCTAATCCCATGAGGTTCACGCGGATAGAGAATGAGCTGCGTCTCAGCTTTTTTCAGCTTCTTGAGGCCCATGTAAAATTGGAGAGCCTGAGGAAGGGGGCAGCGGTGATCTTCCATACACTGCATGATGAGAATGGGAGTTGTGCAGTTCTCAATATAGAGAATGGGTGATGTTTTCCTATACTGGGTAAAGTTTTTTCCGTCATAAGGAAGACCAAAGTCTTTTTCGTACCAGTAAGCAGTGTCATCTACTCCAAAGGAGCTGAAATTATCCGCGACGAACCTTTCGGCCACTGCCGCGGCAAAACGGTCCGTGTGGCCCACGATCCAGCTAGTCATGCACCCCCCATAACTCACCCCGGTCACTCCAAGCCTCTGGGAATCAACAAAATCCTTTTCACACATGAAGTCCACAGCAGCCATCAAATCATCATATTCCTTGAAGTACCAGTCCACGGTAATGGCTTCCTGCCAGGCCTCTCCATAATCTGAACTCCCTCTGTAATTCACCCAGAGAACAATGTACCCATTGGCTGCATACCACTGGCCTTCTGCAGAAAAATAATTTCCGTCTGTTCCCTGAGGTCCTCCATGGATCTTGAGGATAAGAGGATACTTATTGGCCGGATCAAAGTCTGGAGGCTTCAAGACAAATCCCTCAACTGTCTGTCCATCGGGATTCTTGAACTCAATCCTCTCTGTTTTCCCAAGATTGACTTCATCCAACAATGGTTGATTGAGCCAAGTTCTTTGTTGGAGTCGGCTGCCATCTGAGGCAGCTGTAAAAATTTCGTCGGGATGATCGTTGTCGACCAAACTGAAGGCAAAAAGATCACCTAGTTTAGAAAGATTGATAGAAGACAGCCGTCTCTCCCCTCCGATGATTCTATTAAAACTCCCATCTTTGCAAGCGAAGCTGTAGATATGTGCCCGGGCTTTATCAGGCACGAGCCCGAAAAGAAATTCGCTGTCAGAGCTCCAAACAATGTTGCTCACCTCTCTGTCTAGATTTTCGGAAAGGCATTTGGGCGGCCCTCCAGAAACGGGTGCCAACCAGAGTCTGTTCAATTTGTAGAGGTTATTGGATTCAGTGTTTGCTAGATAGGCAATGTATTTTCCGTCAGGCGACCACCGAGGCGATACATCCGAACCGATGTTCGTGGTGAACTGTTTGACGTCCCCCCCCTGTGATGGAACGATCCAGATATCGAAATTATCGTTATTGTCATCATCCCCTGTTCGGTTGGAAACAAAAACAATGTGCTGCCCGTCAGGTGACCATTCACAATTTCTGTCGTCAAAATTCCCATCGGTGATTTTTCTGGGATTTTTCGGATCAGGGAGGGAGATCACCCAGAGGTGATTCCATTCCCGAGGATCTCCAAAATAGCCGGATCCATCATACAGGTAACTCGTTCTGGTTATGACATAAGGATCGTCTTTTTTATCCTTTTCTTCTTCATCCGCATCCTTTTTCTTTTTGGGATCTTTGGAGACGAATGCGATATATTCGGAATCAGGAGAGCATGCATATTCTTCTATACCGGGATCCCAGTCCGTGAGCGGCTGCCCCTCTCCTCCCCGTTTCATATCCAGCATCCATATCTGGCTTTTCCCGCTCCTCGTTGAAAGGAAAAAGAGATATCTTCCATCAGACGACCATCGGGGCGTCGTGGAATCTTTTTCGTGAGAGGTAAGACGATGGATCTCATTATCAGCAAGAGTGACCATGTAGATGTCGCTTTTCCGTTTCATTTTGCCCTTTGCACTTTTATCATCAATGATTTCCTGTTTCACAAAGACCACTTTTTCTCCATCCGGAGAAATCCGGATATCGGATATATCTTGAGTTTTGAAATAATCATCGATGGTGAAGGGCCTTTTATTCTCTGCATGAAGAAAAATCCCGCACACAATAATGAATAAAACAACTGTCTTAATTCTTTTCATGGCTGTCCTCCGTACTTTTTGCTTTACATAAGGTGAATGCTGCCATAAATCTTATCTGTTCTGTACCACTTATTCAACATCCTTCACATAAATCACAACGACAACAGAATCTTTGGCTGATAAAGAGCATGGCAAAGCAGTATTAATCAATAATCCCCAAAATAAACAATGTTTTATTTGAATCATCTCACTTCACATATCGCTCCCAGGTTTTCTGTGGAAATGAGAGGGACTTTATTTTTTTTAGGATTCATCTTGACCTCATGCAGATTAGAGTAATAGAATCAAAGATTGATTTAAAGAAAGAGGAGAACGAAAAATGAGTAATGAAGAGTTTCTGAGTATGGTCAAAAAGGCTATCATCGAAGGGAATAAAGATGATGCTAAACAACTGGCACAACGAGCGATCTCAGAAGAGATGGATCTCAACGAGGTCATCGAACAGGGATACATACTGGGGATCAAGGAAGTGGGACGTCTGTGGGAAGAGGGGGAATATTTTTTGCCCGAGTTGATCACGAGTGCTGAATGCATGAAAGCTGCTATGGAAATCATGAAGCCCGAATTAGAAAAAGCTCATATCGACATGCGATCTGCGGGAAAAATCGTGATCGGAACCGTCGAGGGAGATATCCATGATATCGGTAAAAACCTCGTGTCTTCGATCCTCTCAGCAAACGGGTTTGATGTCGTCGATCTCGGAGCGGATGTGAAGCTGGACCAGTTTATCGAAAAAGCGGATGAGGTGAACGCTGACCTGATCTGTTTATCTGCGCTCCTGACTACGACCATGACCGGGCAAAGAAAGCTGATCGAACGTCTCAAAGAAAAAGGTCTGTACGGACGATTCAAAGTCATGGTGGGCGGAGCTCCTGTCAACCAAAAATGGGCGGACGATATCGGTGCTGACGGTTATTCAGAGAATGCCCTCACGGCGGTGGGCGCAGCTAAAAAACTGGTGGAAAAATAATCGAGACGTTCGAACAGTCTAAGATCGATCTATTTAATTCAATGTCACTGAATGAGGTTATGGACGATCTAAACGTGGAGGGAAATCATGATCAAAACACGAAGACCAAAACTTGAGCTTTTAAGTAATGAATTAATCCAAAAAATCATAGATGAGGCATACATTATCCTAGAAAATCAAGGAGTTTTTATCGAGAACGAAGAAGCGCTGGATCTATTTCGAGAGGCCGGAATGAATGTGGATACATCTTCACAAAGAGTCCGAATCACCGCAAAGCTCATTGAAAACTCTCTTTCATCCACACCTCCATCGCTTAAAATGTATGACAGGGACGGAGAAATCGAGTATTTACTAGGTGGCGATGAAGTCCACTTTGCTACAGGCTCAGTGGCGGTCACGATACTGGATTCCGAGACACAGCAGGAGAGAAAAGCCGTCACGGATGATCTGATCCGGTTTGCCCGTCTGGCAGACTGCCTCGAGTTTCTCCATTTCCAGAGCACGGGTATTCTGAGCACGGATGTCTCCGAGATCGTTTCAGACAGCTATCGACTTTACATCGGACTCCTCTTCTCCAAAAAACCCATAGTCACTGGGACGTTCCGAGTCGAAGGATTCGAACCCATGCATAGAATGCTCGTCGCCATACGGGGAAGTGAAAAGAATCTTGCTGAAAAACCTCTGGCTATATTCGATGCTTGCCCCTCCCCTCCTCTCAAATGGAGCAATTTGACCGCCCAGAGTTTGATCGACAGCGCCCGGGTTGGTATTCCCTCTGAGCTGATATCCATGGGGATGACAGGAGCTACTGCTCCCATCACAATCGCAGGCACGCTGGTCCAGCATGTCGCTGAAAACCTATCCGGACTAGTGATATGTCAGCTCGCAAAAAAAGGAGCGCCTGTTATTTTCGGCGGTTGTCCGGTGAGCTTCGACATGAGGAAAGGAACAACACCCATCGGCGCTATCGAAACCATGATGATCGACTCCGCCTATACACAGATCGGAAAACATTTCAATCTTCCTACGCACTCGTACATGGGAATGAGCGATGCCAAAATCAATGATGCGCAGGGAGGATTTGAAACCGGCATAGGGGCTATTCTTGCAGCACTTTCCGGGTTGAATGTGATCTCTGGTGCTGGGATACTGGATTTCATCAGATGCCAGAGTCTGGAAAAACTGGTCATCGACAATGAGATCTGCGGGATGGCATACCGGCTGATAGACGGTATAGCCCAACGCGATGATCCGATCGCTCTGGATCTTTTTAAAGATTTTGCGGCCGACACACAGTTTCTCTCTATGCCCCATACGAGAAAATGGTACAGGGAGGAACATACATTTCCCAAGCTGATCGATCGAGATCCGTATGATATCTGGGTATCCAAGGGGAGAAAATCAATAACTGCCCGGGCCAAAGAAGAAGTGGAAAATCTATTACAAAAGAATCCGCCTCCTCTTCCTGATAAGGAAATACAAAAGGCTCTTAGAGAAATCATGTTGTCCGATGCCCAGAGAAATGGCATGCCTTCATTACCAGAAATAAGTCTTCCCTAGAAAAAAATATACTAGTTTATGCAAAATAAAAGAGCTATGATGTGAACATCCCTAGTCATTAGACATGCAATGCCCTCAAACAAATACGGCTGGACAACCAGCCAGATGCAACGATTGAGAGAACTCAATGCGGCAGAGTTAGTGCTCAAAAAGCAATTTTCTAACTCTGAGGAACGAAATAGAAATTTCTTCAAGTTTGAACAAGACCTGGTTCGTCAAAGCCAGCAGAATCTACAAGTTATACGTACTAAGCGCCGACGTCCACGGCTGTGTGAGCTGGAGGACACCCTTACGCAGACGCTGGTGAAACAGGATTTCGTTCAGGTCCTCACTCCGATTCTCATCTCCAAAGATTCCCTCGCAAAGATGTCGATACAGCCGGGCCACGAGCTGTTCAAACAGGTATTTTGGGTCGACAAAAAAAAGTGTCTAAGGCCCATGCTGGCTCCCAATCTCTATTTTCTGCTGAGAGAGCTCGTGAATATATGGGAAAAACCCGTGAAAATCTTTGAAGTGGGTCCATGTTTCCGAAAGGACACCAAGGGTCGACACCATGTCAATGAATTCACCATGCTGAATCTTGTGGAACTCGGCCTCCCCGTAGATCAAAGGAAAAAGAGAATGGAGGAGCTGACAACAATCATCATGGACGCCGCCGGTATTAAAGACTACGTTTTTTCCTCCCATCAGAGCGAGGTCTACGGGGAAACGATCGATGTGCTATCCGGAATTGAAGTCGCCTCAGGAGCGATGGGCCCTCATGCACTGGACTCGAACTGGGGGATCACCGATCCCTGGGTCGGCATCGGTTTCGGTTTGGAGAGACTCCTTATGGTCAGGGAAAATTTCCAGAATATCCAACGAGCCGGACGCGCTTTGATCTATTTGGATGGAGAACGACTGAACATTTGAGAAAATACCGCACCTGACTTGAAAGGAGCAGGTGCTTTCTTCGATTCAATTCGCATATAGGAGCGTTGATCATGAGTAAAGACAAGTTATTTGAAGAAGCCGAACAAACGATTCTGAATCATGACAAAGAAAAGGCCGAAGAAGTCGCTAGAAGAGGTCTTGCTGAAGGCCTCGATCCCGTAGAATTCATCACAAAGGGCTTCCGAAAGGGAATCACTCAGATCGGAGACCTTTTCGGGAGAGGGGAAATATTCATGCCTCAGCTCATCGAGGCTGCCAATGCCATGAAGATCGCAAACGAAATTCTTACAGAATCGATGCCCGAGTCTGCCCAAGAGAAGAGAGGCAAGGTCGTAATTGGAACAGTGCAGGGTGATATTCATGACATCGGAAAATTTCTAGTAATTTCGCTCCTGCAGGTCAATGGCTTTGAAATTTATGACCTGGGTCACGATGTCGAATTACAGAAATTTATCGACAAAGCCCTGGAAGTCGAAGCCAATATCATCGGTACGAGTGCGCTTTTGACAACAACGATGATCGGGCAGAAAACACTGGAGGAGAAGCTCCGAAAAGAAGGCCTCAAAGACCGGTTCAAAACTATGGTCGGAGGAGCTCCGGTCACGCAGCGGTGGGCCGACAGGATCGGTGCGGATGCCTTCGGTGAGGATGCGAACGATGCAGTGGAGAAAGCTTTACGACTGGTCGGCTCAAAATAGGCTTCCTTTTCTCTTTTATTAACCGAGAATCTCGGATATTTCGCCATGGCTGAGAAAGATCAAGTCCCAAAACTCGAAGAGATCCTGGAAAAATCTTGGCACAGAAAACCTCTGTCCACACCGGAGATCACCTATCTCCTGGGATTAAAAGAGGGACACAAGATCTCCCAGGTTTTCCAGACAGCCCAGCATATCCGGGCCCGGCATTTCGGGAACAAAATCTTTCTTTACGGATTTATCTACTTTTCCACATTCTGCCGTAACAACTGCACATTTTGTTCTTCCCGGACCTCGAATAAGCTTGCCCGACGGTACAGAAAAAGCGAAGCAGAAATCGTTGAAGCGGCCAGTTTGCTTACAGAATCCGGCGTCCATCTTATCGATTTGACTATGGGAGAGGATCCATTCTACTTCAAGAAAGAAGATGGATTTCAGCTCCTCCTGGAATTGATCCAAAAAGTGAAGAGGGAGACAGGTTTGCCTCTTATGGTCTCACCGGGTGTGGTCCCTAAGGATGTATTGGCTGAATTTGCGAGGGCTGGAGTCGATTGGTATGCCTGCTATCAGGAAACGCACAACCGGCAGCTGTTTGCTTATCTCCGTCCGGAACAAAGCTATGATTCGCGCTTTTCGAGCAAAGTCCATGCCAAACAGTCAGGAATTTTGATCGAAGAAGGTATCATGACAGGAGTGGGAGAAAATTGTTCAGATATCGCGTTCTCAACAGAAGTGATCCGGACATTGGGATCTCAACAGGCCAGAGTGATGAGTTTTGTCCCTCAGATCGGAACGCCGATGAGCGATAGAAAATCTCCTTCCCGGCTGAGAGAGCTGATGACCATCGCAGTGCTTCGCCTTTTGTTTCCGGATCGATTGATCCCTGCCTCTTTGGATGTAGACGGCCTTGATCTCCTCCAAGAGCGACTGGAAGCGGGTGCGAACGTGATCACGTCCCTGATCCCTCCCCGGCTTGGATTATCAGGCGTATCCCAACCTTATCTCGGTATAGACGAAGGATCTCGCACAGTTCAAGGTGTGGCTTCCATGATCGATCAGATGGGGATGGCTGTTGCAACGAATCAGGATTACTCTCAATGGGTCTGTGCGGAAAAATCGGCCTTAACTTGCGGCCCAGCGAATTATGAGGTGGCCGCATGAGAGTGGCTGTCGTCGGCGGGAAGCTGCAGGGAGTTGAGGCCGTTTACCTGGCGCTACAAGCGGGATGGCAAGTTTTGCTCATCGACCGGGCCCCGGATGTTCCGGCACGAGGGCTCGCCCACTCCTTTATCCAGTCGGATATCACGATAAACACATCGGACTTTTCGGACATCTTCAAGGATATAGACCTCATTATCCCCGCATTAGAAAATGATAAAGCTCTCAAATCTTTGAAGGACTTGGCGAAGAGAAGAAGATTTCCACTCGCCTATGATGAGGTGGCTTATGCAGTCACTTCTTCCAAACAAAAATCTGATTCGCTTTTTAAAGAATTGGGTCTTTCTGCGCCTCAAGCCTGGCCTGATTGCGATTTTCCGGTAATCATGAAGCCCTCTGGACTGAGTGGAAGCCAGGGGATTCGAAAAATCAACAATAGGGAGGAACTGGCGTCTATTCGTCTCGAAGAAAATTTTGATAGCGGGCAATGGGTGATCCAGGAATTTCTCGAAGGCCCCTCCTTCTCTCTGGAGATTGTAGGCCTTAACGGAATATACCGCACACTCCAGCCCACGATCATCGAAGTCGACAGGAGCTTCGATTGCAAAAGAGTCGTAGCGCCCGCAGGCCTTTCAAGCGCTCTTGAGGAAAAATTTGACGATATCGCCGTTGTCATTGCCGAGGCTCTCGGCCTAAGCGGTATCATGGATATTGAGGTTATCCTCCATAAGAATGAGCTAAAAGTTTTGGAAGTCGACGCCCGATTGCCGAGCCAGACACCCACCGCGGTGCTCAAATCAACCGGCATTAACATGCTTGAGCTCCTGTACGAAATATTCAACAGAGAGGTAATTCCCGATATCCCCCCTATTGTGAAGGAAAGAGAAGTCATCTATGAGCATATCAGAGTGAGTCCCGATGCACTTGAAATATCGGGTGAACACATTATCTCCGAAGCGAGGCTCCTTCACCATCAATTGGATTTTTTCGGGGCTGATGAAGCTCTCACGGATTTTGACCCGGATTTTCGGAACTGGGTGGCGACTTTGATCTTAACCGGAAAAACCAAAGAACAAGTGGCCCAAAAGCACCGCCGCGTTCTGGAAACAATCCGTCGAACGTTCGGATTGCGAGAGTGTGCTGACTTGTTTCCGGAGTGTTAATAATATGTTGTTTTCTGAAAAGAATAGATCATAAGGTGTGATATGACGCGCTTAAGTAGTGAGTTGATTTCAGGAATGAATGGGACTATCGCTGCCTACGACATCGAGCTCGTACAAAAGACAGGGCTTACTCTGAGACAGATCGCCGCCAGGACAGCTGGCATATCCGAAGAGATCCTGTGTGAGGCCTTTCGCTCTGAACGTGTCGCTGTAGTCCCAGTTACAGCAGGTCAGGGTGTGATCGAGGGATTCACTCAGGCCGTTGGAGGTATCATCGAACACTTGGGCTGTCCATGTTTTATCACCGCAAACAGTGATGCCTCAGGACTGGCCGAAGGTATCGAAAAAGGCGCAACAATCGTTTTTCTGGCAGATGATATTCGATTTATCGCGATCAACCTCTCTCAAAAACGCGTCATCGACAATGCAGTTGCTACTGGATGGAGTTTCGCCTATGCCCTTGATGCCTGCGCCGGCGGTCTTCAAGGGCGAGACGTGCTGCTCATCGGTGCAGGCCAAGTGGGAGGAAATTCCCTTTGCGCCCTCGACAGACTAGGAGCCAAGGTAGGCGTTTTCGATATTGACAGACCGAAAGCCCAACTCCTGGCAAACAAATTCAAGATGAAGCTCGAAGAAAACCTTTCAGATGCATTGGACCGGTACACGCTCCTCTTTGATGCCTCTCCTGCTCCTGATATCATCTGTCGAGAACATATCAAACCGGAAACAATCATTTCAGCGTGCGGCATACCCATTGGTTTGAGCGATGAGGCTCGGACCCTTGTCGAAGATCGCCTCATCCATGACCCTCTCCAGCTGGGAACAGCGGCGATGCTTGCCATGGCCGTTCGCCATGGATTGAGTGATAAAAGTGGGGGGCGGATCGGATGGATCGCATAGACCCTAAATCTATGAAGCCGGGTGCAACTCCCGGGCTCCCCGCCAAGAAGATATTCATGTATTTAAGGAGTGCAAATCTGTTGACAGGAACACAGGATGGTAGCCAAGAAGATTAAAGACAAATACATCCGTAAACAGGTCGATTTTTTTACCTTGGTCGAAAAGATCAAACTGTGGCCCTCCCGGAGCGGTCTTCTGCACGGGATTAAAGCCTTCACTGTGAAGGGATCTCTTGGAGAGATTACCACTCACTGCAACAAGACATTTATGGTTCGGCATTCCAAACGAAGCCGCGCCGCCCGCTGGCTGCGTAACAAATGGTACTTCCAGAGCTGTCAAAAATGCAATATTCCCGAGTGGAAGATCACGAAGTACCAGAAAACACACTTCAAACAGCATCGCGGTTCATTTCTAAGAAAGGAGACGAAATAACTACGGCATTCAGACAAAAGTTAATACAATCTTCTGGCTCAGGACGGATGACTGACCAATCTTTCCTGTCGATCTCGAATCGTGCAGAAGATAATTGAAATAAAAAAATTCACAAAAAAAGGAGGTGATTAAGGAATGAAGAAAATCAGAACGAGAATGGGAGATGGCTCCCTCGTGGAGCTCACAGAAAGCGAACTCAGGCGAGAATTTGAAGAGGGCACTCAAGATGCTGCCGAAAGAGGGAAAATCCCTGTGCTCACCCAGGATGAACTGGATCATCTCTTCGATATTTACAGCTCTCCTTCCCGGCCGGTGGGTGTAGAAATGGGAAACGAAGTTGTCTTCACCTATGATTCCACATGCGGTGAAGTGCAGCGCACACTCACTCCGATAGACCGGACGCAATCACTGCAATTGTTCGAAAGGATGTTAGGTGCGGATACGGTCGAACTTGGACACAACGACTACAGTTTCAAAGCAGTCAAACCTATCATCAGCTACGAGCGGACAGTCCTGGAGCAAGCGCTCCTGATCACAACCGTCCCCGTACTCTACGGTGCCATGCCAAATTTGGGCCTTTACTATCGGCCAGAAGGCCCTGTCCAGAATCCTTCAGAGCTCATGGCCGCCGGCAAGATCGATGAGGCCAGGGAGGCTCACGAAGAGGCCATCGAATATGCGGTCAAGGATATGGTGTATGTGGCGAGCGGACTGTATGAATCGGGAGTCGACGCCATCGACTTCGATACGACAGGTTCTGCTGGAGATCCAGACTTTCTTGCCGCTTTGAAGGCCGTGGAAATCCTGAAGGAGAAGTATCCGGACCTATGTGTGGAGATGGGCATGTCGGGTGAGTTTGTTTTGGGCATGCACGGAGAATTGACTTACGATGGCGTTCGACTGGCAGGATTGTATCCTCACCAACAAGTCCAGTTGGCCGAGAAGGCAGGTGTAACCATTTTTGGACCTGTAATCAACACCAACACGAGCAAAACCTGTGCATGGAATGTCGCGCGCGTTGTGACTTTTTTGAAGTTCTGTGTGCAACAGTCAAACATCCCAATACACGCGAACATGGGAATGGGGGTGGGCGGGCTGCCTGTGACGCCTTATGTCCCCATTGACGCTGTCTCGAGAGCATCCCAAGCGGTGGTTGAAATCACACGCCTTGACGGCTTGTAGGTGGGCGTGGGAGATATTCTCGGTATGGCCGCGACTCATGCAATTGCGTCGGGCATGGGCGGGATGCGCACTGCCGGAGATCTGGTGGCGCGCATGCAAATGTCCCGGGGCATGAGAATCAAAGAAGCTAAAGAGTATGTGGCCAACAAACTAAATGTTTCACTCGTTGAACTCAGCGATCCACTCGTGATGTCTGAACGCAGAGAAGACCTCAATCTGGGATTGATCAATCCTCCTCCCGGCTATGTCATGGGGATCGAGGCCAAGTTTTACATTGCAGAGCTTCTGGGGATTGAAATCAACTCCCTCCGCCGGTTCAAAGAGAAAATCGGACTCTGATCAGTCATCGGGAATGACTGATATTTTAGTATGATGGTATTTGTGCATTCATTTGAGATCGCATGTCTTATATCGCCATGCGATAGAAAAGGAGGGAGAGTTATGCGAAAACGTCTTTTTATCTTTGGATGTCTTTTAGCTTGGAATTTTCTTTTCTTATGCTGTGGTCCTGTTAAGAAGGATTTCGACATCCTGATTGTGAAAGGGACTATAGTTGACGGTTCCGGAAAGCCAGGTTTTCAAGGAGACATTGGCATATCCGGAGATACAATTGTCGAAATTGGAGACCTGTCAGGAAAAACGGCCTCAAGGATTATCGATGCGGAAACACTCGTCGTCTCTCCTGGATTTATCGACATGCATACGCATTGCGACGGAGGCTTGGGCGAGCAGGAATCGTGCGCGAATTTGAATTATCTGATTCAGGGAACAACAACCGTTGTGACGGGCAACTGCGGAGGAGGCACCTACAATATTGCAGAGACAAAAGCTGAATGGGAGAGCCAAGGCATAGGTACAAATGCGATCCATCTCATCGGATTTGGCGACGTGCGGCAGGCCGTTTTGGGCAATGAGCCTCGCGACCCCACACCTCAGGAGCTTGAGGAAATGAAAGCTATCGTCCGTCAGGGGATGCGAGAGGGCGCCTGGGGAATGAGTACGGGCCTTGAGTATATCCCCGACATGTATTCGACAACAGAAGAAATTATCGCAGTCACGCATGTTGTCTCCGAATTTGGCGGCGTTTACGCAAGTCACCAGAGAAATGAAGTGGCCCGCGTTCCGGACGCTGCCAGAGAGACCATCAGGATTGCCAAAGAGACAGGTGTCCGGGCCAACATCTCGCATCTCAAAATCTGCGGAAAGAACAACTGGGGGATGATGAACGAAGTCATCCAGGTGATCAACGACGCTAGAAACAGCGGGATCACCATCACCGCGGACATGTATCCATACGATAAAGCCGCAACTGGACCGCTTATAGCCATCACAACGAATTCCGGCTGGTCGTGTTTCCGACTTCCCGAAGAGATGGAGCCTTTCGCAGCGCTCAGGGAAAAGATGAGAGGTAAAACGCTTACGGACGAAGAAAGGTCCGAGTTAAAACGGCAATACGTCGAAGAGCTCGAAAACGCCCTTAAAGATAAATCCAGACGGGAGGAGATCAGGAAATCGGTGCTTTTCGGCGTTCCTCACAATCCAAGCCCTGTTGCCGTATCGGGTTGGGACAGCTATGCAGTGGTCGCAGCAAAAAAAAATACACACCTGATCGATAAAATTCTTTCCGACCTGGCGCTCGAGCAGCAAAGGGATGCCTTCGATATTG
>Ga0307379_10003790_pt1 | contig 21812 bp, 17 predicted proteins | sample UN2MG_FD_202237 | JGI IMG/M metagenome (GOLD analysis project Ga0307379, IMG submission 202237) | Soil microbial communities from Risofladan, Vaasa, Finland - UN-2 | ecosystem: Environmental > Terrestrial > Soil > Coastal area > Acid sulfate soil | place: Finland: Risofladan, Vaasa | collected... | reverse complement strand
AGATTCAATAGGGATACCAGATGGCGAAGTCATGTCATCCAGCAGCCCACTCAAGTGATCGATGCCGCGAATGACGGGGACGCGATTGAGGCATTCGTACTTCAGCGTTCGTATCACGTGCTCGGTGACGGCGATGGACCCGTGCTGGCCAACCGCTGCAAAGCGCTGCGTTATGCCCCAGCGGTCTGCCAACTCAGTGAAGGCCCCGCCCGTGAAGACGCGGTCCTGGTCGGTGATGACGCCAGAGGCGCACAAATGATGTGCTTTGGCGCGCCGCAGCGGGCAAAGGCTGATTCCAGCAGTTCCTGCCAGCGATGGGCGCGGCATCATCGCCCAGCGCACACAGCTCTGCACTACGCTCTGCGCCCGCTCGCTCGCTCGAGCAGATCTGCGTAGGTGCCTGTCTCCAAACCCAGACCGCGCACGTACTGAAAAGTCAGCTCGAGCATGCGCATCTGCGGGTCGAAGCGGTGGAGCGACCACGGGTGCCAGATCAACGATGTGAAGGTGAGCGAATCCTGCACCGCGCGGTCGAGGAAGACACGGTTGAGGGCGAACTCCTGCTCCGGCGTTTCGATGAAGCCCGCCGGAATCGCCTCCGGCCACTCCGGCGGCCATAGGGTCAGCCGTCGCGGGCCCCATCTATTGTGGTCCTTGAGCAGGTTCTCGTGCCAGCCGTGGCATGGCAGCTCCCACAGTTGTGGGAAGCCCTCCTCAGCGTACACGAACGGTTGATTGAGCGGAGCGGGCAGGCTGTAGTCTCTGCCCCAGGCCAGGCTGCTGACATAGCGGTATCCCGCGGTGGCCGCTATCTCCAGCACCTCCGGTGCGCCGCGCAGGCCGTGTTCGAAGCCGCATCCGGGCCGCACGCCCAGACAGGTGCCACCAAACACTTCCTCCACCAGCCGCTTCCCCCTCGTCAGCTCTTCCTCGATCTCCACCAGCGGCACCGCCGGCCCGCAGAAAGGATGATCGCGTAGGGACTTGTGCGAATAGGTGTGCGAGGCGATTTCGAACAGCGGGTCGTCGAGCAGTGCGCGGTACTGTGGGCCCTGCTCCTCCAGCACCCGGCCGGTGATGAAGAACGTCGCCGGCATCTGGTACTCGTGGTGCACCCGGACAATCCGTTCGCAGGCCGCCAGGCAGGCCGGCGACTCGGTGTCGTAGGCGGCGATGTACAGGGTCATCGGGCTGCTCCTCTTACAGCCACTTGGCGGCTGCGGGGTCCTGTGTGCAATACGCGGACAACACCTTGCCGATGGCCGCCGCGATGTTGCGGCAGTCCCGCCCCGAGTACCACTGGTTGAGCGAAACCGACACCACGCGATCGTACAGGTCATCGGCCACCGGGCAGTCGCCGCGGGCATAGTCAGCGCGGCCGCCCCGCTCGTGGTAGACGGGGCACTCCCAGGGGCACTTCACGTCAGTGTGCCCCCGCTTCTCGATAATCGGGTACATCCAGGAGTAGTGGTGCCAATCGGGGGAGCCCCCCTCGCCCCGGATCCCACCGGGAACGCCTTCCGCTCTCAGCGCGATGACGATCCGCCGGCCGAGCTCGATCGTCTCGGGGGAGAAGCGCAGCAGGTAGCCCACCTCGCCGTCAGCGTCGTTGAGCTTCTGGGGGGTGATCTCGCGGTAGGTCTTCAGGCGGCTCAGGATCTGCCGCTTCACTGCCCGAAAGCGCTTCACGGTGGCGTCCATTTTCTTCAGTTGCACCACGTCAATGGCGGCCTCGAGCTCGGACATCCGGTAGTTGGTGCCAGGGAACAGCTCGCCGGCGTAGCGCGCCGGGGCGAACCGCTGCGGCCGCCACAAGCCGCCGCACTCGGCGAGCTGGCTGGCGCGCTCCCATAGTTGCTTGCCGTTGGTGATGAGAAGGCCGCCCTCGCCTCCGCCGACGATCTTGTAGGCGGAGATGCTGAAGCAGCCGACGTCGCCGAAGGTGCCCACCCGCTTGCCCCTGAAGCTCGCCCCGCACGACTGGGCGCAGTCCTCCACCACCCGCAGCTTGTGCTTGCGCGCCACCCGCATGATCGCGCCCATGTCGGGCACGCTGCCCATGACACAGGTGGGCGCGAGAGCCACCGTGCGCGGGGTGATCAGAGCCTCGATCCTGCGCGGGTCCATGGATAGCGACTCGTCCACATCACAGAACACTGGAACGCCGTGGGCGGCGACCACCGCCGCCGCGGTGGCGATGAAGCCGATCGCCGGACAGATGACCTCGGTCCCGGGGCCCACCCCGACGGCGACGAAGGCGGCATGCAGAGCGGCGGTGCCCGAGCTGACGCCGATGGCATACTTCGCCCCGAACCTTTCCCGCGCCGTCCGCTCGAATGCCTGCACGCATGTCTCGTCCAGGTCCGCGTAGTAGTTGGCCAGGAAAGGGCCGCCCCCCATGCTCTCGGCGATGACGGCCTGGCGAATCGCTTTCAGCGTGCTCGGCGAGAAGCCGAACCGGCGCGCCAGGGCCAGGAACTCCTCCGCCCCCACCTTGGGCTTGCCTTTTCCCTCAATCCTGCCGACCGCCTTCATCCCGCCCTGAAGGGCGAGCGTCTGCTCCTGCCTCTGCCTGCTCACGGGCATGTCCCTCCTCGGTGCGGCTTGCCTCCCGGGCCTCACTTCGCTACTGCAGTTCCATGCGCAAGGCCGGCTTCCCTCGTCGCCCGCCGAGAGGCGCTGCGAGCACTATCATCGCCTTGGGAGAGAACCCCAGGCCCATGAAATGGCGCGGCCTCCAGGTCCAGTTCCCCGACCTCGTCCACATCTGTGCAGTTTCGACCGGTGGTGAGCACCGCCGAACCATGGCAGGCCGTTTTCCTCCACCAGCGCCAAAACGTCCTGGGATCGAAACTGGTCCGCCCGGATCCTCCGCCTGCCGCGACCCCCGCAGCAGCGTCCTTGGCCTGTGTGTCCACCTCTGTGGCGCACCCCGTGCGCGCCTGCTCCGGGGTGGGCATTATGCGCCCACGGGGGAAGGGAGACCAGGCCGGCGCGACGAAAACCGCTTCCGATTTGCAGAATCGTCGCCCGACGGAAGCGCGGTCGGCAGACGACGGCCACCGAACGGACGCGTCAAGGGGAGAAACCCGATGGTGTCGCACGCAGAAATCGCGCGCAAATCCCGGTCTGAAGGGGAAAGAGAACCCATTGCACGGGCACTCTTGGGCAAGCGGATCGGCTTTCGTTCCGACGAGAACCTTGCGGGACGAGTGGACCAGATTCTGAACATGGCCAAAGCAGCCAGGACCAAGCGAGAGTCGCATATAGATTACCTCGCGAGAATCCAGTACGTTGTGGACAGGTTAAAGGATGAAACAGGCAAGACCGAGACCGAGCTAGCCACCAACGTCGGGGTTCATCTCGAGCGGATTCTGGACTACAGCGACTACTATCCTACGATCGCCGATATCCGCAGAAGTTTGCATGAGTTGGGGGAACCATCCCCGACGGAGGAACGATCCCCGTTTGTGATAGCCATGAATACCATCCTCTCCAACGCCACAAAGGACCGCGCCGACAAGATCGAACTGGTACCCCGCCGAAGCGGACTGCAAGTATCCCGCGAGATCGCCGGGGAGAGTCGGGAGCTTCTCTGTATCCCGGATTACGCTGCGAGGCCTCTTCTGGACGCTTTCAAGCTGCTGGCAGGCATCAACCCCGCGGTCGTCAACCATCCCGGAAAGGGCCGAGCAAAGGTTTCTGTCGAAGGCAGTGGTGTCTATGAGATAGAGGTCGATTACGATCCGGTGGATCATGCGGTTCACGCTAGGGTGACGGGCAGGCCACAGGAGCCTACGTAGGCGCGGGCACGTTCAAATGGTGTGGGGGCGGGAGGATGATGGCGGCGTGAATGCCGGCTGACGTCTGCCGGCGCTACAAGAAGGGAGCAATCCATATGGCGACAGAGTATGCCAGCCTGATCGTGGAGGGTGTTGGCCGCGCGACCGCCATGCCGGACGTAGCGCGCGTGTCAGTCCACGTCACATCGCAGGGGAAGAAGGCAAGCGAGTCGCGGCGGGCCTGTGCGCAGCAGGCGGAGGCGATTCTCGGCGCGCTGGAGCGCGCGGGCGTGCCGCGCCCAGACATGCGCACCGCATTCTACGAGGTCGAACAGATCAAGGACGAGCGCAAACGCGATGAGCCGGTGATCGGTTGCCGCGCCTCAACTACTATCAGCGTCACCGTGCACACGCCGGAGGAACTGGGCCGCATCATCGAGGAGACTCTCGACCGGGGTCCGGATGTCACGTGGACCGCGCTATTTGACCTGGGCAGCGAGAGCGAAGTCAAGGCGCAAGCGCTCAGCGAGGCGGTGAAGGACGCGCGCCGCAAGGCGGAAGGCATGGCGGCGGCAGCCGGTCTGGGGATCAAGCGTGTCGTCTCGATCAAGGCGGCGGGGATGGAGGAGGTGCTTCGCGCTCTTCGCGCCCCGCGGGAAACGGGCTTTGGCCACGCGTTGTACGCGGGGCTTGCGCTGGACGAGGACCGGACGCCTGAGCTGAGAAGGGCAGGCCCGGTGCAGCCGGGCCCGCGCGAGTACGAGGCCAAGGTGACCATGGAGTTCGAGCTGGGTCAGTGAGGGCGACGGCGTGCGGCCACACGTTCGAGCATTGGTGTTGCCGGGTCCTACGGGCTGAATGCGCAGTTCAGCCTGCGAAGCGCGGACAACGCTTTCCCTGCCTCCCTCTGCGATATAAGGCCCCAGTCGTCCCGAGGAGGTCACCATGCTTTTCCGCCGAGGTAATACCTCACCCAACGGCCAGATGCAGCCTTGTCCGGGAGGTTGGCTGAAGTCATTCGCCGCTACGTTGCTGGGCGCAGCGGTGATGGGGTGCGGCCTTAACCTCATGGAGCGCGTACTGCACTCTGGCCTCATGGCCCTGACTGTTGGCTGGCTTGCTCTGTTGCCGTTTGCCGCCGGTTGGTTGGTCGCTGCAGTGGACGGCCGACGCCCCCTTCTTGTCGCGGCTGCTGCATGCCTGCTGTCTGCCCCCTTTCTTGTCGCCGCATGGGCTGCGGACGCTCCGCACATTCCGCTCAGCATCGGAAACATCGCTGCCACCGCGCTGCCGCCGATCCCGGCGGCGGTGATCGCAGCGGGCGCGGCTGGGTGGATACGCAAGCGCCGGCCGTCGTTCGCAGCCGCCGGCTCATTCATTCTACTGGTCGGCTTGGTCCTCGCCCTCATCGTCCCCTGGCGCCTGCACTGGCGGGACGCGAAGAGATTCCTTGGTGAGCATCAGAGCGAGGTCATTGCCGCTGCGAACGACGAGCCGTTTCACATCCCAGACGGGTCTCTGCGCTGGCGCACAGAACTGTGGGGCCATTTTCACCGCGGTGTGCACCTCAAGGCTGAATGGGATGTGACGACTCGAATCGCGGGTCGCGGCCACTGCGCGGTGGATATCGGCGTGGCGTGGCAGCGGGACGGCCAAGGCTACGTCGTTCGAGAGATACATTTCTCGCACTTCCCATACGCGCCGGTGCTGCTCCGAACGAGCGAGGATGCGTTGGCGATCCTGCGGCAGTTGGGGGCGACACCATCACCGGGGGCATCCGAGTTGTTCTGGCATGGCCGACAGGGCTGGAGATGGAGTCGCCTCTCTGCTCGGTTCGTCCAGGGCGGCCCGCCGGATTACGTCGTAATCGTGCAGCGTAACGGGAGGGTCGCTATGACGACTCGCATTTAGGCCGGTCAAGCCGGGACCCGGACACCCCTCCTTGCACGGCTGTTACCGCGTCTACTCTTCCGGCTTGCGTAGCTTGCTGCCCAGCAACTCTTGTTTCGACGGCTGTAATGTGTGCTCACCAAAGTGCCCTGGCATCGGAATCGGCGACCTCGTCCAAAGCCCCGTCGTTTCGATGCTAGCTCGTTTTCCTGACCGAAACGCTCTGGCATCGAAACGCTCCTGCCTCGTCCGCAGGAATCCCAGATTAGGGATTCCAGATTCGGTTGACAAGGTGCTCGCAGCGGCCTAACATACGCGAGGTAGTCGCCCAACCTTACACTACGGTTGGGACATAATCCTTATTGACGGCTTCACCGGTTGCTGCGCGAGCAAGGGGTGGAGCCATTACTGTGCTTCCACTTCCATCCCTGGCCTCAGGGCGAGATCAATTATGGCGAGCGCGGCGTGCTCCCCGCCCCGTTTATCACCCACAACTGCGGCCCCTACGCTGCGGAGCGGGCCTCCTGCTCGACCGGCTGCGTGAGCGCGGCGGCGTGTTGGTGCAGGCACAGATAGCCACCGAGGAGATATGAGATGTGGGCAATACCTGATGCAGAGTACCGACAGCGGATGCGGAGATTTCAGCACCATATCCGCGCAGCGGGACTGGACGCGGCGTTGGTGCACGCCAATGAGTGCGACTGCGCGAACGTGCGGTATCTCGCAGCATACTGGCCGGCGTTCGAGAGCGCGGGGGTGTTCGTGCCCGCCGTCGGCTCACCGATCCTGCTTATCGGCCCCGAGAGCGAGGCTTATGCCGCCAGCCGCAGTAAGCTCCGCCACATCGCCATGATGGTCGAATACCGCGAATCAGCCGAGCCCGAGTACCCCGGCATACCGGTTGCCCGCTTCCGGGATGTCGCGCGCAAGGCCATGCGCGGACGCAGACTGGGCCGGCTCGGCCTGGTCGGTTATGCGATCATGCCCCTGCCGGTCTATCACGGCTTGCAGGCCGAGCTGCCGGGCGTCGAGCTGGTCAAGGCCGACGATACGCTCATTGACCTGCGCATCATCAAGACCGCCAGCGAGATCGCGCTCATGAAGCGCGCATTCCGCATCAGCGAAGTGGCGATTGACGCCATCCTGGGCGAGATCCGCCCGGGCATGACGGAACTCCAGGTCATCGGCATCGCGCAGCGAGAGCTCTACCGGCACGGCGCCGAGTACGAGGGGCATGTGCTCTACTGCTTCTGCGGGCCGGCGACCAAGCACGCCATCTCCCGCCCCACCCGCAACACCATCAAGCGCCGCCAGATGATCCAACTGAATATCGGCGCGCGCGTCGGCGGGTACTCGTCGAGCGTCGGGCTGCCCTTGTCCATTGGCAAGCTGCCCGCCGCGCAGAAGCGCCTGCTGGAGTTCGGACTGGAGGCCCATCTCAAGACCATAGAATTGCTGCGCGCAGGGAGAATGGCGGGCGATGTGGTGGCCGAGTACGAGGAGTTCGTCGCGCGACGAGGGTTTAGGGACAACCTGCTCTACGGCCCCTGCCACGGCATCGGCATGATGGAGGTGGAGCGCCCCTGGATGGAGTCAACCTCCCCCTACCGACTGGCCGAGAACATGACATTCCAGGTGGACACTTTCTTCCACGGCGATGACTTCGGCCTGCGCTGGGAAAACGGCGTCCGTATCACCCGCACCGGTGTGCAGAAGCTGTCACACCGGCACATGCGGATCGTGGAGCTCTGAGTCCCGGCGGCGCGACCGCTGCGAGCTCCTGTGCGTGTCGAGCGCCAATGAGACGGTATGCCTGTGTCAGGCAAGGATGATTGAGACCGCTGCCACGTTCATACACACCGGGCCCGGTCTTGATAGGGCAAGTCCCAGGACCTCTACCTCGCCGACAGGAGATCGCCAGGGCGAGAACTGGGGAATCTCCACTCCGAGGAAGGAACCTGCGTTGATATGGGTAATCCCGACTTATGGAGTTTCGGGTATTGCCCGCGGCGGGCGTGAGCGAAAGGAGCCTGAGCATGGGCAGAGGCGTTCCCGGGCTGGTCCTGGTGGTGACGCTGGCGGCGGTGGGCTGGCGAGCCTGCGCCGACCAGTCGGGCCGCCTGGTGCTGGCGCAGGGCGGCCAAACCAACTACCAGATTGTCACCCCCGACCGCGCCACGGCTCCGCAGCGCCACGCCGCGGAGGAACTGGCCTCCTTCCTGAAGCAAATCAGCGGGGCCGACTTCCCGGTGGTGCGGCAGGCCGATTGGGCCGGCGGGCCGGCCATCTTCGTGGGTGCCTCGCCGGCAGCCCGGCGGGCCGCGCCCGGCCTCGATCTGCGGAGCCTGGGCCATGAGGGCTTGCTGATCCGCACCAGCCCGCCCCACCTGCTCCTCGTGGGGGGCGAGCCGCGGGGCACACTCTACGCCGTGTACACCTTCCTGGAGGACCACCTGGGCTGCCGCTGGTGGACCTCCACGGCGAGCACGAGTCCCCAGCGCAGCACCATTAAGCTCGGGCCTATCAATGACTGCCAGGTGCCTATCCTGGAATACCGGGAGCCCTTCTTCATCGAAGCCTTTGACGGCGACTGGGCAGCGCGCAACAAGGCCAACGGCGCCTGGGCGCGGCTGGACGCGGCCCGCGGGGGCAAGATCACCTATCAGGGGTTCTCGCACACCTTCGCCTCCCTGGTGCCGCCCGGCGAGCACTTTGCCCAGCATCCCGAGTGGTTCGCCTTCACCGGAGGCAAGCGCAGCGATCGCGACGCACAGCTGTGCCTCACCAACGACGAACTCAAGCGCTTCGTGGCCGAGCGCGTGAAGGAGTGGCTGCGGGCGAACCCCACGGCTGACATTGTATCCGTCTCGCAGAACGACGGCGACGGCTACTGCGAGTGCCCCAACTGCAAGGCCCTGGATGAGAAGGAAGGGTCCCATGCCGGCAGCTTGCTCCATTTCGTGAACTACGTGGCCCGCGAGGTAGGCAAAGAGTTTCCCAACGTCGCCATTGACACCCTGGCCTACCATTACACCCGCAAGCTCCCCAAGTACGTGCGGCCGGAGCCCAATGTCATTGTGCGGCTGTGCAGCATCGAGTGCAACTTCGCCCGCCCCCTCACCGATCCCAGCAACCGGGCCTTCTACCAGGAGCTGGTGGGGTGGAGCAAGGTGTGCAAGCGGCTGTACGTGTGGGACTACGTCACCAACTTCTCCCACTACCTGTGGCCGCAGCCCAACGTTTTCGTGTTGGGGCCAAATGTGCGCACCTTCGTCAGCCACGGGGTGCGGGGCATCTTCGAGGAGGGGTCCTATACCAGCCCCGGCGGCGACATGGCGCTGCTCAAGGCCTGGGTGCTGGCGAAGCTGCTGTGGAACCCCGACCGGGATGCCAATGTCCTGATCCGGGAGTTTCTCAATGGCTACTATGGCCCCGCCGGCCCCTACGTGGGCAAGTATCTGGACCTGGTGCACCGGGAGGCGGTGGATCGCCAGTACTACCTGCGTTGCTTCGTGAACAGCGATTCGCCCTTCCCCAGCTCGCAGACCGTGAAAGCCGCGGAGCAGGCCTTCCGGCAGGCGCTTGCCGCAGTGGCGGGGCAGCCGGAGCTGCAGCAGCGGGTGCAGCTGGCCCACCTTCCACTGACCTATGTGCAGCTCTCCCGGGGGTGGGGGCCGCAAGCGAATGGCGCAATCGCCTATGAGCAACTCATCGAGGACTTTGAGTCCGTGGTGCGCCGAGAGAACATCGTGGGCGTGAGTGAGCACGGCCCCGTGGTGCCCAAGGTGGCGGAGTTTCGGGAGAACCTGCGGGTGTACCGGGAGCTGCTCAGTATCGGCCCCGGAGAAACCAAGGTGTGGCCGCTGTCTAACATCTGGAAGTTCTCCCCGGACCCGCAGCAGCAGGGCGAAGCGGCGGGCTGGTTCAAGGAAGGCTTTGACGATGGGGCGTGGGCCGCGGTGCGCTCCGACCGCGGCTGCGGCTGGGAGGCCCAGGGCTTCCCCGGCTACACCGGCTTCGGCTGGTATCGGCAGGCGGCAGCGGTACCCGCCGATGTGGCTGGCTTCAAGCACCTCTATCTTTACTTTGGCTCGGTGGACGAGGACGCTTGGGTCTATCTCAACGGCCAGTTCGCCTGCGATCACAGTTGCAGGACCACCGGCCTGCCCCCCGAGGTCATCTGGCGCACCCCCTTTGCCTTCGATCCCCGGCCCTGGCTCAAGCTGGGCGCGACCAACGCTATTGCCGTCAAGGTGCTCAACCGCGTGGGCATAAGTGGGGTGTACCGGCCGGTGTATCTGGTGGGCGCCAACCAGGAGTTGGATGTCCGGCTGATCGGGCCGCTGGTGGCGAGGGAGACAGCCCGAGCGAAAACTGGGGAATCCCTACTCCGAGGAAAGAACCTGCGTTGATATGGGTAATCCCGACCTATGGAGTTTCGGGTATTGCCCGCGGCGGGCGTGAGCGAAAGGAGCCTGAGCATGAGCAGAGGCATTTTTTGGCTTATCCTGGCGGTGGGACTAATGGCGGTGCGGTCGCGAGCTTCCGCCGCCCCGTCCGGCCAGCTCGTGCTGGCGCAGGGCGGCCAAACCAACTACCAGATTGTCACCCACGACCGCGCCACGGCTCCGCAGCGCCACGCCGCGGAGGAACTGGCCTCCTTCCTGAAGCAAATCAGCGGGGCCGACTTCCCGGTGGTGCGGCAGGCCGATTGGGCAGGCGGGCCGGCCATCTTCGTGGGTGCCTCGCCGGCAGCCCGGCGGGCCGCGCCGGGCCTCGATCTGCGGAGCCTGGGCCATGAGGGCTTGCTGATCCGCACCAGCCCGCCCCACCTGCTCCTAATGGGGGGTGAGCCGCGGGGCACGCTCTACGCCGTGTACACCTTCCTGGAGGACCATCTGGGCTGCCGCTGGTGGACCTCCACGGCGAGCACGATTCCCCAGCGCAGCACCATTAAGCTCGGGCCTATCAATGACCGCCAAGTGCCCATCCTCGAATACCGGGAGCCCTTCTTCGCCGATGCCTTTGACGGCGACTGGGCAGCGCGCAACAAGGCCAATGGCGCCTCGGCGCGGCTGGACGCGGCCCGCGGGGGCAAGATCACCTATCAGGGGTTCGTGCACACCTTTGCCTCCCTGGTGCCGCCCGGCGAGCACTTTGCCCAGCATCCCGAGTGGTTCGCCTTCACCGGAGGCAAGCGCAGCGATGGCTACGTGCAGCTCTGCCTTACCAACGAGGAGCTGAAGCGCTTCGTGGCCGAGCGCGTGAAGGAGCGGCTGCGGGCGAACCCCACGGCTAACATCGTATCCGTCTCGCAGAACGATGCCGCCGGCTACTGCGAGTGCCCCAACTGCAAGGCCCTGGATGAGAAGGAAGGGTCGCATGCCGGCAGCCTGCTCCATTTCGTGAACTACGTGGCCCGCGAGGTAGGCAAAGAGTTTCCCAACGTCGCCATTGACACCCTGGCCTACCAGTACACCCGCAAGCCCCCCAAGTACGTGCGGCCCGAACCCAATGTCATTGTGCGGCTGTGCAGCATCGAGTGCAACTTCGCCCGCCCCCTCACCGACCCCAGCAACCGGGCCTTCTACCAGGACCTGGTGGGGTGGAGCAAGGTGTGCAAGCGGCTGTACGTGTGGGACTACGTCACCAACTTCTCCCACTACCTGTGGCCGCAGCCCAACGTTTTCGTGCTGGGGCCAAATGTGCGCACCTTCGTCAGCCACGGGGTGCGGGGCATCTTCGAGCAGGGGTCCTACACTACCCTCGGTGGCGACATGGCGCTGCTCAAGGCCTGGGTGCTGGCGAAACTGCTCTGGAACCCCGACCGGGATGCCAAAGCCATGATCCGGGAGTTTCTGAACGGCTACTACGGCCCGGCCGGCCCCTATGTGGGCAAGTACCTGGACCTGGTGCACCGTGAGGCGGTGGATCACAAGTACTACCTGGGCTGCTTCGTGAACAGCGATTCGCCCTTCCCCAGCTCGCAGACCGTGAAAGCCGCGGAGGAGGCCTTCCGGCGGGCGCTTGCCGCAGTGGCGGGGCAGCCGGAGCTGCAGCAGCGGGTGCAGCTTGCCCACCTTCCACTGACCTACGTGCAGCTCTCCCGGGGGCCGCAAGCGACTGGCGGAGAAGCCTATGAGCAACTCATCCAGGACTTTGAGGCCGTGGTGCAGCGAGAGAACATCGTGAACGTGAGTGAGAGCGGCCCCGTGGCGCCCAAGGTGGCGGAGTTCCGGAAGAACCTGCGGGTGTACCGGGAGGTGCTCAGTATCGGCCCCGGAGAAGCCAAGGTGTGGCCGCTGTCTAACATCTGGAAGTTCGCCCCGGACCCGGAGGACCAGGGCGAAGCGGCAGGCTGGTTCAAGGAAGGCTTTGACGATGGCACGTGGGCCGCGGTGCGCTCCGACCGCAACTGCGGCTGGGAGGCCCAGGGCTTCCCCGACTACATCGGCTTCGGCTGGTATCGGCAGGCGGCAGCGGTACCCGCCGATCTGGCTGGCTTCAAGCACCTCTACCTTTACTTTGGCTCGGTGGACGACGACGCCTGGGTCTATCTCAACGACCGCCTCGCCTACGAGCATAGCGCCAAGACGACCGGCCTGCCCCCCAACGTCATCTGGCGCACCCCCTTTGCCTTCGATCCCCGGCCCTGGCTCAAGCTGGGCGCGACCAACGCTATTGCCGTCAAGGTGCTCAACCGCGTGGGCATGGGTGGGGTGTACCGGCCGGTCTATCTGGTGGGCGCCAACCGGGAGCTGGATGTCCCGCTGCTCGGCCCGCTGGTAGCGATGGAGACAGCCCAGTAGGGACGCCTACCGCGGGCTCCCTGGAGGCCCTGCACGCGGGGAAAGGCAGGGGAACCGGGCGGGAGTGTTGAGCATGGTTGAGACCGCCTGCGGCGCCAAGGCATGAGCGAGACAACATATGGCGCTCGGGCGCCTGTGAGACCGGTGCGCGGCGTGGATGCTCTGCAAACCGCCGTGTCCCTGATGGTCAAGTCTATCGTGCTCAGTGCGCCGTGGGCAAGCCGGAATCCACACCTGGGCCTACCCTCCCAAACCTCGCGGGAGGCAGGGGGACATTTTCCCTGTGCAGTTGCATGGGGACATAATCGCTATGCTACCAGACCAGGCACCGTCTGCCTTGACACCCGGCGGGCGACGAGGTATCTTGTGCACTAGATTACGTTCGCCGCGAGGCGCCATGAGAGCGAACGATAACCCGTTCTTTAACCGCGGCCCTATCCTCGACCCCGCTTACTTCTTCGACCGCAAGGAGGAGCTCGCCGACATCCTGGGGCTGGTCGCCAACATGCAGGACTGCTCGGTGGTGGGGGGCATCAAGCGCGGCAAGACCTCGCTCCTGCTGCATCTCCAGCGCGACCAGGTGCTCGGCGCCGACCACGGCGAGGTCGCGTCCTTCCTGCGTCCTTATCTCAGCCTGGAGGGGCTCGCCAACGTCACGCCGGAGGCCTTCTTCCACTGCCTGCTGCGGGCGGCCCTGTCCTGCCCTGCGAGCCCGGCTGGCGCCGGCTACGAGCGCCTGTCGCCGGTCGGCGAGCTGTCTTTCTCTGAGTTGCAGGCGGCGTTCGATGATTTCGCCCGCCGGGGTGTCAACGTTATCTTCCTGCTCGACGAGTTCGAGCTGGCGGGGGAGAATCCGCATTTCGATCTCAACTTCTTCTCGGCCCTGCGCAGCCTCGCCTCGCGCCCCAACTGCGCCTTCGTCATCGCCACCGCCGATCGCCTCGACCGGCTGACCCTGGCCGACCGCGAGGTCGGCTCCCCCTTCGCGGATCTCTTCACCACCATTCGCCTGGGCCGGTTCTCGCGGGCGACGGTGGGCGAGATGGTGGTGGCGCTCAGCGAACGCGCTGGCCACCTGTGGGAGGTCAGCCTCAATCACATCATGGACTGGACCGGGGGCATGCCCTACATGGTGCAGCTCGCGTGCTCGCTGCTGTGGCGGCGGGCCGAGGGTGAACGGCCTTTGACCGAGGCCGACTACGACTACGTATGCGAGGAGTTCCTGACCCAAGTGGATCCCTTTTGCAGTCAGCATTGGCGACGCATGTCGGCGCGGGAAAGGGAGGCGCACTTGGCCATCATGGCCGGCGACGCGCCTGCACTTGAGGAGCTGGAGCAGACGGTCAATGAGTTGGTGCAAGCGGCGGTGCTGGCGCGGCGGGACGGCAAGCCGGTTATTTCTTCCCTCGCCGCCCGCGCTTTCGTGCAGGCGCGCCTGCGGGAGCGGGAGCACGGCGCCGCCGACTTCATCGCCGCCGACCGCGCCGACATGGCGGAAACGGCCAGCATCTCTGCCCCCGGCGACAAGCGCACCATCTACCAGGTGGTACGCGCGCTGGTCAAGGCGGGGGAGGCGCGCGACCATTTCACTCGCGGCCACAGCGACGGCGCCGCTCGCGTGGCGGTCGCCATCGCCATGCGCCTGGGCCTGTCCCAGGAGGAGATCGAGGGGATCAAGATCGCCGCCCGCCTGCACGACATCGGCAAGATCGGGGTCAGCGACCTGGTTCTGCTCAAGCCCGACCAGCTCACCCCCCAGGAGCGCGAGCTGGTGCAGGCGCACGTCCTGGTGAGCGTGCACATCCTGGAGGCGCTGGACTTCCCGTGGGAGGTCAAGCCCGCGGTGCGCTTCCACCACGAGCGCCTCGATGGCAGCGGCTATCCCGACGGCCTCATCGGCGATGAGATCCCCCTGTCGGCGCGGGTGCTGGCGGTGGCGGATGTGTTCGACGCCATGACCTCGCCCCGCAGCCACCGGCCCTCGCACCCGCGGTCGGCGGCGATCGCGGAGATCGCCGACCACGCCGGCGCCAAGTATGACCAGCAGGTGGTGGCCGCCTTTCTGGACACGCTGGCGAGTGCCGGGGCCTAGCCATGGCGCTGCCCGCGGAACGAATGCGCGCGACCGCCCACGGCTTCGAGTATCGCGCGCGCGGGGACGAACGACCGCACACGCTGCCGTGGGAACAAGTGCGCGCCATCACTGCCGGAGTGGAGCCCGCGTGGAGCGGCGCGGAAGTGACGGTGCGTTTGGCGCTAGCGGGTGACGAGGCCGCGCCCGATGCCGTGTCCTCGAAGTACGGGGGGTGGCTGGAGGTTTTCGGTGGCTTCGCGGCGGCGCGCGCAGTCATCGCCGCCGCGCGCGAGCGTTCGCCGCAAGCCCTGGTGGGCCCGCTGGCGCAGTTCCTGGTCGCCTTGCCGCAGGACGGCGGCGAGGACGAACGGGCGCTGCGGCGCAAGACCAAGGAATACGGTTTCGCCTCGGCGGCCGGACTCGCCCTGGGCCGGCAGCACCTGGCGCGCGGGCGCCTGGAGAAGGCCGACAATGACTTTGAGGCGGTGGTGGCGCGGGCACCCCTGGACGCCGAAGCCTGGCGGTGGCTGGGTCTGACGCGCCTGGTCGCGGGCAAGGGAGCGGACGCGCAAGCCGCATTCGATCGCCTGATCGGTCTCGGCGCGCGCGACGCCGAGACCTGCTACCTGCGCGGACTAAGCTTCTACCGCCAGCGCAGGTTCGCGCCCGCGGCCGAAGAGTGGGCGGGGGTGCTGCGTGCGTGGCCGCAGGACCCCGGGGTGCGCAACTTGCTGGCGTGCAGCCTGGTGCAGGAATGGCGCCTGGAAGAGGCGCTGCTGCACTTGGATACGATCGGCGCCGATGCGCGCGAAGGATGGCGGCTGATGGCGGCGAAATGCCACATGTGCGTCGCCGGCTATCGCGCCTATCGCGACCGCATGGCGAACGAACGCGGATTCCGCTGGCGGCAGCGGTGGAAAGCGGTCGGGGCGCGTCTAGCGACGGCGTTCGGGGCCCTGTACTGGGCGCTCCAGTTCATCTTGCGCCGTTACCCTCCGTGGCTGGCGCTGGTGGTGTTAGCGGTGCTGGCGGCGGCGTTCTACGCGTTCGAGGCCGGGACCCGGCAGCGGCGCGCGGAGGATCAACTGGCTGATGCGCAGGGGCGGGCGCCGAACATGCCGTGCTGGTACGCTTCGCTGGTCAAGCCGCGCACCGGCCGGCGCACCGGTCTGCGATCCCTCTTGGGAGAGGTCCGGCGCCAGCAGGGAGACAAGCGATGACGGCGGCGGTCCGCAGGTTCGGCCTGGCGGTTATGTTGACGGCGCTGACGGCGCTGGCGGCGTCGGTGCTGGTCGCCGCCCCGCGACAGGTGGTGTATGTGCTGGAGGTCAAGGGGGTCATAGATCCCCCGGCCGCGTCCTACATTGCGCGCGGCGTCGAGGTCGGCGCGAAGGCGCGCGCGCAGGCGGTGATCATCCGCCTCGACACTCCGGGCGGGCTCGACAAGTCCATGCGCGACATCACCCAGACGATGCTCAGCGCCGAGGTGCCGGTGGTCGTGTACGTCGCGCCCAAGGGCGCGCGCGCGGCGTCGGCGGGGGCTATCATCACTCTCGCCTCGCACGTCGCGGCGATGGCTCCCGGCACCAACATCGGCGCCGCTCATCCTGTCGCCATGGGCGGCGGCGAGATGACCGAGGAGATGTCGAAGAAGGTCGAGAACGACGCCGCCAGCACCGCCCGCGCCATTGCCGAGCGCCGCGGACGCAATGCCAAGTGGGCCGAGGCGGCGGTGCGAGAGAGCATATCCTCCAGTGCCAGCGAGGCCTTGAAAGCACACGTCATTGACGTCATCGCCGAGGACCTCGACGATCTCCTCGCCCGCCTCGACGGGCGCAAGGTCAAGCTTCCCAAGCGTACGGTGACCCTGCACACGACAGGCGCGACGACCGAGGAGGTGCCGATGTCCGTCGGCGAGCGCTTCCTGCACGTGCTGAGCGACCCCAACCTCGCCTACATCTTCCTCATGATCGGCATCTACGGCATCATCTTCGAGCTCCAGAGTCCGGGCGCGGTCTTTCCGGGCGTGATCGGGGTCATCTGCCTGGTAATGGCATTCTACTCCCTGGCGGTGCTGGAGGCGAACCTCGCCGGGGTGATCTTGATCATCCTCGGCGTGGGGATGCTGGTCGCCGACATCTGGGCGCCGTCCCACGGGGTGCTGACCATCGGGGGCATTATTGCGTTTGTTGCAGGCTCGTTGATGCTCTACGGGGGCCCCTCGACGCCGTCGCTGCGCGTATCGTGGCTGGTGGTGGTGATGATGACCGCGCTGACCGCGGGGTTCTTCCTGCTAGTGGTGGGGCTGGGCGTGCGCGCGCACTGGACGCGGGTTACGACCGGAATCGAGGGGCTGATGGGCGCCCACGGAAAAGCCCGCACCGCTCTACGCCCCGAGGGCTCGGTGCTGGTGGCGGGCGAGCTGTGGCGCGCGGTTGCCGCCGCCGGTGAAGAGATCGAGCCCGGCGCTGAAATCGAGGTGCTGGCCGCGGATGGCTTCACGCTGCGGGTGCGGCGGCGGGGGGATGGCCAGGCGTAGTCCAGTCAAGCAGCGGAATGAGGTGCGAGATGCTGCAGATTGACTTCGATATGATCGTTTTCCGCGAGGGCGAGGCCTATGTAGCGTATTGCCCGGAGCTGGAGGTGTCGTCCTGTGGCCGTGATGTGGACGAGGCGCGCGCCAACCTGAAGACGGCGGTTCGCCTTTTCATCGAGCAAACTGAGAAGCTGGGTACGCTCGACCAGGTCTTGCAGGAAGCCGGCTACATCCCGGACGGGAAAGGCGGTTATACACCACCGCGGCTGGTGGTGACGGAGAGTGCGACGGTTGCAGTTGGGAGCTAGGATTGCCGCGCATCAGCCCCATTCCCGGGTGGCGTCTGCGACGTGTATTCGAGCGCGCGGGGTTCGCGTATGTGCGAACGGAGGGTGATCATTTCGTTCTTACCAAACCCGGACTGCCCCGACCGTTAGTGATTCCCGACTACGACCCGGTCCCCGTCTTTGTGATCCGAGCCAATCTGCGGACGGCGGGGCTCTCGCGTGAAGAGTACTTCCGCCTGCTGAAGGAGACTTGACGGTTGTCGCGGCGCGACAGGAAAGGCGGGCGCCGCGGGCGAACCGGATAAGCTGGATGGTGGGGGCAGGCGTTCACCTGCGGCGGACAAGTCCCGCCCGCCAACCCAAACAGGCTTGCACCGACCTATCAAGGCGCCGCCAAGCAGGGCGCCGGGAGGATTCAATGGAACCCGCATTGGCAGGGCTGATCGCGGTAGTGGTACTGGGGGTGATCGTCGCCGCCACTTCGATTCGCATCTTGCGCGAGTACGAGCGCGGGGTGACCTTCCGCCTGGGGCGGCTCATCGGCGAGAAGCGGCCGGGCATTCGCTGGCTGTGGCCGGTGATTGACAAGATGCTCAAGATTGACCTGCGCATCGTCACCATGGACGTGCAGCGCCAGGACATGATGACGCGCGACAACGTCCCGGTATCGGTGGACGCGGTGGTCTATTTCCGTGTGATGAACGCCAACGACGCGGTGGTGCGGGTGGAGAACTATGTCAAGGCGACCTCGCTCATCGCGCAGACCACCCTGCGCAGCATCATCGGCCAGGCGGAGCTGGATGAGCTGCTGGCGGAGCGCGACAAGATCAACCTGCGCCTGCAGCAGGTGATTGACGAGCAAACCGAGCCGTGGGGGATCAAGGTGACGGCGGTCGAGGTGCGCGATGTGGTGCTGCCGGAGCAGATGAAGCGCTCGATGGCCAACCAGGCCGAGACCGAGCGCGCGCGCCGCGCCAAGGTCATCAACGCCGAGGGTGAATACCAGGCCGCCCAACGCCTCGCCGAGGCGGCGAGCATTATCTCCGAGCACCCGATCGCATTGCAGCTGCGTTTCCTGCAGACCCTGTCGGATGTGGCCTCGGAGCACAACTCGACCACCATCTTCCCGGTGCCGATAGACCTCTTCACCCCCTTCATCCGGGGCATGGCGCAGGGGACGCAGTCTAACCCGCCGTCCGAGCCGAAAGCCGACTCGGGGGCGTAGCTCAGTTCATGGCGGGGCGGGCTGGTGGGCCGGCCGTCCCAGTAGGGCGGGCGTCCCGCCCGCCAGCAATCCGCGTCCGCAGGCGAGACGCCTGCGCCACCAGCGCCAGACGTCCCGGTGTGGACTTGAGGCAGGGGCGGCTGCGCCACACGATGCCATCCTTTGTCATCATCCATACCGCGGACCTGCACAACCACCTGAGCCCGGCCGCGGCCCGGCTGCTGAGGGAGCACAGGCAGGCTGCGCCGGACGCGCTCTTGCTCGACTCCGGCGACGCCATCCGCGCCGGCAACCTCGGCAGCACGCGAGGTGGCGAGCCGATCCTGCGGCTGATGTCCGAGGCCGGCTACGACGCGATGGCGATGGGCAACCGCGAATCCCATCCCACCCTGCGCGTGCTCGAGCGCAAGCTCGCCGACGCCTCCTTCCCCATCCTCGCCGCCAACCTCATGGCCAAGCGCAAGCCGCTGCCCCAGCAGGTGCAAAGCCACATCCTGAGGAAGATTCCCGGCGGACTCCGCGTCGGGGTCATCGGCCTCTCGCTGCAGATCACGGCGCCGGAGTCGTGGTGGGCGCGGATCACCGACTACGTGTGGGATGACCCGCTGAAGACCGCCGCCGGGCTCTCGCGCAAGCTGCGGCCCGAGGTTGACCTGCTGGTGTGCCTGAGCCACATCGGCGTGGAACTCGATGAGCAGTTGGCGCAGATCGAGGGCATAGACCTCATCCTGGGCGGGCATTCCCATACCACGGAGTTCCCGCCGCGCAGGGTGGGGAACGCATACCTCGCGCATGTCGGTCACGGGGGGCGGCACGCGGGCCGCCTGGAGATCGAGGTGGAGGGCGGCGAAGTGGCATCGGTGGCGGGGGAGCTCATTCCCCTGCCGTGATCGTCGGAGGGAACCGTGCGCCTCGGTGACTACTGGCTGCTGCAGGCGCTGCTGGCGCTGTGGATCGCGGCGGTGGCGCTGCTGCACTACGGGCTGCTGGCGAATGCCGTGCTGGCGCCCTGGGCAGGGAGGTAGGGGGCCGCTTGGCAGCACTGGCCATCGTCGTTGCTCTGTGGGTCTCGGCGTGCGCCTTCGGCATGCGCCTGCTGCGACCACGCCCCGGGCTGGAGTTCGCCTCGTTTCTGGAGCGCGCGGTATTCTCGTCGGCGCTCGGCCTGGGCGCGGCGGCGTATCTCATCCTCGCGCTGGGGCTGGCGCAGTGGTTTTACCCCTGGGCCATCGGCGCCGCGTTCCTGGTGCCGGCGATTGTGTCCTGGCGCGAACTCCGCGAGCTGCTCACCGGCCTCGGACGCGGGCTGAGGGGATTCCGCTCGCAGCCAGTCACCATCGGCGGCGCCGCGGTGACCGCGTTCCTGGTCGCCATGTTCGCCCTCATGGTTCTGGGTGCGCTCGCGCCGGCGTCACAGAATGACTGGGACGGGCTGTCGTACCACCTGGCGGTGCCGAAGCTCTACCTCCAGCACCACGGCATCCACTTCATCGGCTGGGTCAGCCACTCGAACTTCCCGTTCACGCTCGAGATGCTGTACGCGGCCGGACTCGCGCTCCACGGGCAGGCGGCGGCCAAGCTGTTCCACGCGCTGTCGGGGCTGCTGCTGGCGCTGGCGCTGCTGGCCTTCGGCTCGACGCACTGGCAGCGGCGGCACGGGGCGCTGGCGGCGGTGACACTGCTGTCGGCGCCCATTGTGACATGGGAGGCGACCGCGGCCTTCAACGACCTCGCCGCCGCCCTGTTCACGCTGCTGAGCCTTTACGCGTTCATCAACTGGTGGTCGGAGCGCGGTGCGCGGTGGCTGCCGGTTGCCGCCGTGATGTGCGGTTTCGCCCTCGGCATCAAGATGAACGTGATGGCGCTGTTGGGGTTCCTGGCGGTCGCCGCTCTGTATCACCTCACCATGACCCGGCGCGAGGGCGCCGTCGCGGGGCTGCGCGCCGCCGCGATCCTGGTCGGAATCGCGGCGCTGGTCGCTTCCCCGTGGTACATCAAGAGCTATCTGTGGACCGGCAACCCCGTCTATCCCTTCTTCTACGAGCTGTTCGGCGGCAGATACTGGACGGCGGAGGCGGCGCGCCTCTACCGCCAGGAGCAGCTTGGCTTCGGCATGGGCCGCGGGCCGTTGGCTTTCTTGCTGGCGCCGTGGAACCTGACCATGCACGGGGGCATGTTCGACAACTTCCCCGCGCGACCGCGAGCCTACAGCTCCATCGGGCCGCTGTTCCTGGCGCTGCCGCCGGCGCTGCTGTTGCTAGGCAGACTGGAGCGACGCGTGAAGTTCCTGTTGGCCTATTCGCTGATCGCGTTCGGCGCGTGGTTCGTGCTCAGCCAGCACCTGCGCTACGCGATCCCGCTGCTGCCGCCGCTGGCCCTGTGCGCCGGGTACGCCGGCAGCGAGATCCTGCGTCGGGCGCGCAAGGAGCTGCGCCCATTCGTCCTCATCGCCATCGTCCTGGTGTGCGTCATGTCACTGGGCATCTTCACCCTCGTCGTCGCCGACGGCATCCCCGCGGCGCTTGGACGCGAGACCGCCGACGCCTATCTCAGCCGCACCCTGGACGGGCTATATGCGATGGCCGCGGTCGTCAACTCGCTGCCGCCGGGGTCAAAGGTCATCATGAACGGGGAGACGCGCGGCTTCTACTTCGACACGCCGTACATGTGGGGCGAGCGCCACCACAACATGATACCCTACGACCGCCTGCGCGACGCCGACCAACTCGCGCGGGCGTACGCGGCCCTCGGGGTGACCCACGTGCTGATGACGACGGACTTCCTGCAGGCGGTGCGCAGGCGCCGCGGCAAGTTCGCCAACCTGCTGGCGGAGGCGTTCGATGAGGGCCGCTTCGGGGAGGTCGCCCGGCGCGGCGACTTCGTCCTCCTGCGCCTGCGGGAGCCGAGCGCCTGACATGCCCCGTCGCCCGCGAGGACGCAAGTCAACGTCGCCCCTCCCCCACCGCGGCGCCCGCCCGCCCGACGTGCGCGGGGTGCTCGTCTTCAGCAGCTACGAGTACCACCAGCCGCCGCCTCCCCGGCGACGGAGGGCGCTGCTTTTCATGCGACGAGCTTTGTTAGTTGCGGGGCAGTCTCGGGGGATCCTGGCGCTTTCGGCGGCGGGGCTGCCGCTGTGGATACTACCGCAGATGCCGCGGGGTTAGCCGCTTCCGCGGCGAGGTAAGTACGGAATATGAGCGCGCTCGTGC
>Ga0307379_10003786_pt1 | contig 21820 bp, 14 predicted proteins | sample UN2MG_FD_202237 | JGI IMG/M metagenome (GOLD analysis project Ga0307379, IMG submission 202237) | Soil microbial communities from Risofladan, Vaasa, Finland - UN-2 | ecosystem: Environmental > Terrestrial > Soil > Coastal area > Acid sulfate soil | place: Finland: Risofladan, Vaasa | collected... | reverse complement strand
CCCTGCGCGCACGCCTCCGGCTTGCGGCTAAACGAGCCTGTCGGCGGCCCCCAAGACCTCACGCGTGATTCGAGTATAATAGTCGGATCGGAAACCGGCCACCAGGCAACGACCATGCTGGATCGACTGACCACCGAAGGGCGAAACCCGGCCTCCGAGGCGATCGACAGCCTCTCGGCGCTGGAGATCGTCCGGTTGATGAACTCGGAGGACGCCACGGTCGCCGAAGCCGTGGGCCGTGAGGCGGAATCGATCGCCCGGGCGGTCGAGGTGATTGCCGAGCGGCTGCGGGGCGGCGGCCGGCTGATTTACATCGGCGCGGGGACCTCGGGCAGGCTCGGGGTGATCGACGCCGCCGAATGCCCGCCCACGTTCAACACGCCGCCCGAGCAGGTCGTGGGTCTCATCGTCGGCGGGCCCGGGGCGATGTTCCGGGCGGCGGAGGGGGCCGAAGACCACCCGGAGCTCGCCGCCGAGGACCTCGGGGCGATCCGGCTGGGCAGCCAAGACGCGGTCGTCGGCATCGCAACCAGCGGCCGCACGCCCTACATCCTCGCCGGGCTCCGGTACGCCCGCTCCCAGGGGGCCTATGCGATCGGGCTGAGCTGCAACCGCGATTCGGAGCTGGCGGGCTGTGCCGATCTGTGCATCGCCCCCGTGGTCGGGCCCGAGGTGATCAGCGGATCCACTCGCCTGAAGGCCGGCACCGCCACCAAAATGGTCCTCAACATGCTCACCACCGGAAGCATGGTGCTGTTGGGGAAGACGTACGGCAACCTGATGGTCGACCTGCGGGCGACGAACACGAAGCTCGTTGCCCGGTCGCGCCGGATCGTGATGGACCTGACGGAGCTTTCGGAGGAAGCGGCCGAGAAGCTTCTGGCCCGGTGCGACGGGGAGCTGAAGACGGCGATCGTCGCCCAACTCCGCTCGGTTGGGCCGCACGAGGCTCGATGTCTGCTCGACCAAGCCAACGGTCATCTTCGCCGAGCCCTTCAATCCGATGCAGAGTGACGAGCTGGTACTGGGGATCGACGGCGGCGCGACCAAGACGGTGGCGTGGCTCGCGTTGCGCTCGGGCGAGGGCGAGCCTTCGATCGTCGGTCGTGGCACCGCCGGTCCGGCCAACCCGCAAGCGATCGGCTTCGACGAGGCCCTGCAAAACCTGGATCAGGCCATCGCCGCCGCGTTTGAGGACGCTGGGGTAAACCCGGGCACACTGGCCGCCGCCGTGCTCGCCCTGGCCGGATGGGACCGGGAGCAGAACCGGCAGGTGCTCCGCCGCTGGGCCGACCAGCGACGCTTGGCGAGCCGGCTCCGTATGGTCCACGATGCCCTGCCGGTGCTCGTGGCCGGCTCGCCCGAGGGCTGGGGCGTTGCCCTGATCTCGGGAACCGGCTCGTTCGCGTTCGGCCAAACCCCGGACGGGCGCAGCACGCGTGCCGGAGGGTGGGGATACCTATTCGGCGACGAGGGGAGCGGCTATGCAATCGCCCTGGCGGGCCTGCGAGCCGCCGCGAAGTCGGCCGACGGCCGTGCCCCGGCGACGCAACTGGTAGACGCCTTGCTGCGTCGGCTCGATCTCCGAGAGTCCCCCGAGCTGATCCCCGCCGTGTACCGATTCGCCGAGGACCGCGCCCGGATCGCCTCGCTGGCCGACGTCGTCACGCAAGCCGCCGACCAGGGCGACGCCCAAGCCCGAGCGATCCTCGACGAAGCGACAGGCGAGCTGGCCGACATGGTCGCCGCGGTCGCCCGGCGCCTCGGCTTCTCCGGCGGCACGTTCCCCCTCGCCCTCACTGGGGGAGTCCTGCTGGGGAGCGAAAGGCTGCGAAGGGCGCTGGAAGCCCATCTCAACTCGCTGGGCCGCGGTCCGGCCTCCGTCGCCTGCGTCAGGGAGCCGGTCGCCGGAGCGGTGAGGCTCGCGCAGTGCCCAGATGCAGGGTGAAGAGTCCTTTCGCGCGCGAATCCCGAAGGAAACGCACTTCGCGGGGAAAAGAGGCGCTGCAGAACGAGAGTGGATGCCGAAGCCAGTCGGCTTCAGCCGACCGGTGGTCTGCCACCAGCTTTAGCTGGTGGGAAAGGAGGCAATCCCCACCGGAACGAGCCGGCTTCAGCCGGGCTTCTCGACAAAGAGGTTTCAACCGACTCCGGGTGTCTGAAGACGGGCCGAGAAGCCCGGCTGAAGCCGGCTTGACTCTCCGCTTGGCCCCGCTTTCCACCAGCTAAAGCTGGTGGCAGACAGTGTGTCGGCTGAAGCCGACTTGCGCGCCCGATACGGAGCAGACCGTGCCTCCGTTTGCTTGACGAACTCACCGGACGCAAACACAATGGGGGCGACCTTTACGGCCGCGCAAGCGGCGCGTCTGCGACACTCACCCGATGGTGAGGAGGAATCCGGTGCTTGGAAACCGCGTCGGTTGGCTGTTCGTCGTTCTTCTCGGCGTGGGGCCGGCGGCAGCCGCCGGCGACTCGGAGTACTTGCCCGGCACGCCGTTCACGTATCTGTTCGATACCGGCAGCCAATCGGCCCATCCGCTCTCGGCAAAGGCGATCGCCGCCAAGCAAGGCTGGGCGCTGGTGCCCGAGGACGACACGGAGCGCGCCTTCCAAGGCGACGCCGTCCTGTTGAACGACAGGCTCACGGTCGTGCTCCGCCGCCAAGGGCCCGGGGCGGAGGTCTACTCGCAGACGGCCGACGGGCCGAAGCTCCGCGCGGTGGTGATGTCGGCCCCCAGGAAAGCCGTTGCGATCACCGGCATCCCCTCCCTCCGGATCGTGGAGAACAGCCCGGGCGCCGTGATGGTCGAGGCGGACTTTCGCCCGCGAGGCCAAAGCGGCAGTTGCACGGTCAGCTACCGGCTAACCACCGGCCAGGCGATGCTCGAGATGACCGGCGGCCAAGCGGCCGATCGGTTCTTCGCCTGGTCGAACACCCGCTACGTGGTCGTGCCCGACTTCTTCGCCGACGACATGGTGTTCAGCGCGTCGGCCTGTGACCTTCCCCGCTTCGGGCTCCCCGCCGAGAACTTCCTTCTGAACCTGATCGACGGCGGCGATTGCCTGCTGGCGTGCGTGTGGCGTTCTGCGGAGCAGGAGGCGTATGCCGTCGCAACCGGCGACGGCGCCGAACGGGCGATCCGCGGCTGCGAGATCGGGGGCGGGGCGGACCGTGTCCTGTGGGTCGCCCTCTTGGAGCAGCCGGACATCTGGTGTCATCGAACCATCGCCGAGGATGACGCGCCGGGTTCCATCGACCTCGACTGGAAGCGGCCGTTCGATGCGAGATGGCGGGCCGACTTCGTCCGGTCCGATGGCGGGACCGACTCCCGGGCGTTGCCCGACGTCATGCTGCCGTCTGGACGCGCCGAATCCACGAGCCTGGTGCCGGGAAGGCCGTCCGGCCGCGTGGTCGTCTACCCCATCGACCGCAGCCCCGACACGCCGCTGACGGCTCTCTGCCCGATCGACGTCCTCAGGAACACCCTCGGCGTTGGGCCCTGCCAATACGTTCTCCAGAGCGAGGGGCTCGCCTCCGACGCCAACCCCACGCCCGCCTCCGTGATGGAATGGGTCGAAAAACAGTTCGCTGGCGACAAGGACGCGGAATCGGCCGACGAGATCCGCCGGCGTCTGGACGCGATGGCCGACCACGTCGCCCACGTTCAAGCGAGGATCGACCAATACGCCGCATTCTCGCACCAGATCAGGGCCTTGTGCGAATCGAACGGCGAAAATACGGAGCCGGCGGTGATCGAAAGATTCACCGAAGTCCTGGACGAGATGGACCGGTCGCTTGCGGCGTTCCGCGACACGACCGACGCCCCCGCCTCCGCCACGGCACTGGCAAGACAGATCGTCCGTCTGATCGGCGAAGAGAACGCGCTGGCGGAATGCGGACGGCTGGGCGAAAACGTCCGCCGCATCGGTGCGGCGCAGGACCGGACGCTCTCCAAGTGCCGCATGGCCGTCCGCTGGCTCGAGCAGCAAGCCCGGATGACCGCGATCAGGAACCCCCGCGCCGCGGAGCTCGCCCGAGAGATCCGGGCCCGCGCCGAGCGGTTTCTCGAAGGGCAATAACCACGTATCGAAACTCGACAAAGGACCCGCCATGTGCTTCCCTGCTCCGACCCGCGTGATGCTGGTCTTCGCCGGTACGTGCTCCCTTCTGTCTCTGTTCCCACCAAGCCAAGCGGCAGGGCAGGAGCCACTCCTGGAGAATCTGCTGGCCAACCCCAGCTTCGAACTCGGCTCTCAAGGCTGGAACCTGGCGACCGGCGGCAAGACCGAGGCCCGGTTTCAGGTCCAAAGCGACGAGGCCCCCGACGGCCGGCACGGCGGCCGCGTGACGATCGGGCGGGTCGAGGAGTGGGGCGTTCAGTTTGGGCAAACGCTCGACGCCGGCACGGTGGGCAAGACGTACACCTTCGCCGCCCTGGCCAAGAGCACCGGCAAGCCCGTCACCTCCTCCCTCCAGATCGAACGCCGCGCCAAGCCCTGGAGCCGGGTCGCGAGGAGCCCTCGAGTCACGCTCACCGGACACGAGTGGACCGAGCTGCACGCCACGTTCCGCGTTGAGGAGCCCTGCCCGCCGGGATGGTTCGCCTACCTCGCCTGCACGGAGCCGAGCGTCGAGCTGCTGGTCGATATGTTCCGGCTGTACGAGGGCGAGTACGTGCCGTACGAGACCTGGCGCGACGCGCAAATCATGCGTATGCCCCACGTGACCCTGTTCGACACCGGCCGGCGATCGTCCGAATCCCCTGCGGAGAAGGAGTTCTGGAAAGACGCGCGCTGGACCGCCGTGCCCGAGGACCGGACGGACCACGAGTTTCAGGGCGACGCGGTGATCGAGAACGACCGGCTCGCCGTAATCTTTCGCACGGGCGAATCGGGCGTGCAGGTCTACTCCCGAAGCGCCGCGCCGGGCGCGGCCTTGCGCGCGGTGCTCGCGCCGGCGTCCGGCGAGTCGGGCGGTCGGCTGGGGGCGGTGCGGATCGTGGAGAACACGCCGGCGGTGGTCGCCCTGGACGCCGCGTTCGACCGCGACGGCGCCCCGGGCCCCGTCCTCCGTTTCGAGCTGGAGATCGGGCAGCCGTTCGTCAAGACCGAAGCCCGCCAAGGCACGACCGGGCTGCGGATGCACGCCCCCAGCCGCTTCGTGGTCTTGCCCGACTTCTTCGCCGACGACCTCGTGGTCGACGCCGCGGCGCTTCCGGTCGACCGTGCCGAGCTGCCCAGCGAGCACTTCCTGCTCTCCCTGATCCCCGGCGGCGAGGCGATCGTGATGGGCATCTCCGACTCGGCGGAGGAGGACGTTCGAGTGGATCTGTCGGGCGAGGGGGCCCAACGAGTGATCGACGGCGCCGAGATCCGCTACGGCGAGGATGGGGCGATCTGGGTCGCGGTGATCGAAGGCGCCGACGTCTGGTCCGTGAGGGAGATCGCCCCCGACGACGCCGGCAAGGTCCTTCCGCTCGACTGGCGCATGCCTTACCCGGCCCAGTGGCGCGTCGACTGGACGCGATCCGGCGGCCTGACCGATAGTTGGGAGATGATTGCCGAGCGGCCCGACGGCCGGTTCGAAAAACACGGTTGGTTCGGCCAGCCCACGACGATCGAAAGCGACCGCCTGCGGTGGACCACGGTGCTCGGGCGGTTCCAGTATCCGTGCTGGGTCGACCAGGAGGGCCGGGGCTTCTTGCAGCCGTTTACGAAACGCCTGCGGTTCGAGGGCCCCGCGCTGGTCTACCCGGTCAACCGAGCCGGGCGCACGCCGCTCGACGCGTTCACGGTGGTCGACGTCATGCGAGCCACCCTGGGCGTCGGCCCCTGCGAGTACATCCTCGACGTCGAGGGCCAGCCGACCGCGATGAAGGGGCGAGCCACCTGCGCTACCCGCGACACCCTGAATCCCATCTACGACGCCGGGCGCCAGAAGCAAGAGCGGGCGACGATCGAGACGGCCCTCGACGAGGTGCTCGTCTTCGTCACGCACATCCGCAGCCGGATCGACGCCTACGTCGACTTCGGGCACGAGCTGCGCGAGTATCTCGGCCACCAGAAGAAGGCCCATCCGGAGCTGGCCGAGTTCATCTCGGAGATGGAGGCGCTCGCCCAGGCCATCGACGAGCGATTCGACGACAGAAAGGACAAGATCCAGACCCCCGCGTACGTCGCGGGGCTGACCGAGAAGTTCCGCACGACGCTCCTCGACTACGAAGGTCCCGACGCACTGGACAAGTGCAAGGAGATCACCGGCGCGATCGTCACCGTCGGCGGCAACCAGGACGAGCTGGTCGGCGAGTGCCGCATGGCGGTGAAGATCCTGCGACAGCGGGCCGGGCTGGCCATGGCCCGGGACCTCCGCACGGCGGAAATCGCCAACGAAATCCGCCGCCGCACCCAAGAGGTCCTCCGCAATCCCGCTTCCTATGAGGCGCCAAGGCATTGAACGCGAGCCCAAACATGATGTTTGTCAAACACGTCCCGGCAACGCTGGTCTGCTTCGGTCTGCTCGTCGGCGGATGCGCTCCCGGCGATCGACCGCCGACCGACGGGCCGCCGCCGCAGGGCCCGTCGAGCGCTGGGGCCTCGCAAACGGCCCCGCAGCCGATCACCACGAAGACGGGCGTGGAGATGGTCCTCCTCCCGGCCGGGGAGTTCGTGATGGGCGACGACCGCGCCGAGGACGACGAGAAGCCCCCCCACCGCGTCCGACTCAGCCCGTTCTCCATCGACGTCACCGAGGTCACCCAGGAGAGCTTCGAGCGGCTGATGGGGCGCAACCCCTCGCGATTCACGGGCGCCGACCGTCCGGTGGACCAGGTCAGTTGGCACGACGCCGTCCAGTACTGCAACATGCGATCGCTCCGCGAAGGGCTTTCGCCCTGCTACGATCCGGCGACGCTGGAGTGCGACTTCGACGCCGACGGCTACCGGCTCCCCACCGAAGCCGAGTGGGAATACGCCTGCCGGGCGGGGACCACGACGAGCTGGTCGTTCGGCGACGACCCGGGCCGCGCGGCCAGGCACGCCTGGCTCAAGGAGAACGCCAACGGCACGACCCATCCCGTGCGCCGGAAGCCTCCCAACCCGTGGGGACTCTACGACGTGCACGGGAACCTCGCCGAGTGGTGCAACGACTACTACGCCGAGACGTACGAGTCGGGGGACGAAGCCACCGACCCGCGTGGTCCGGCGGAGGGCGACGCCCGCGTAGTCCGCGGCGGCTGCTGGGCCACCGGCGCCGACCGCTCGCGATCCTCCGCCCGGGACGGCGAATCCCCCGCCTTCGTCGACGTCTGCTTCCGCCGCGACGCCTACGGGTTTCGCTGCGTCCGCCGCGCCGACGCCGATGCTCCTTGATACGATTCCCTCGCACGCCGAAATGTTATGTCCAACGAACCACTGCGACTGTTGATCCTCGGGGCCCATCCGGACGATTCGGAGTATCACGCCGGGGGGCTGGCCGCGATCTATCGGGGGCGGGGGCACCTGGTCCGGATGGTCTCGGTCACCAACGGCGGGGCCGGGCACCATGAGAAGCCGCCGGAAGAAGTGGCCGGGATCCGCCGCCGGGAAGCGGCCGCCGCCGGTCAGGTCCTGGGAGCCGCCTACGAGACCTGGGATTTCCCCGACGGCGAGCTGATGCCCACGCTCGACGTGCGGCACCGGATCATCGCCGAGATCCGCAGCTTCGCCCCCGACCTGGTGCTAACGCACCGCACGAACGACTATCATCCCGATCATCGGGCGGTGGGCCAGGCCGTGCAGGACGCCTCGTTCCTGGTCACCGTGCCCCACGTCGTGCCGGAGGTCCCCCCCTTGCGGCGCGATCCCGTGGTGGCCTACATGGTCGACCTGTTCACCAAGCCCTGCCCGCTCGTGCCCGACGTGGCCATCGACGTGACGGACCAGATCGACACGATCGTCTCCATGCTCGCCTGCCACGGCTCGCAGGTCTTCCAGTGGCTCCCCTACCTGGCCGGCGTGCTCGACCAGGTTCCCGGCAACGAGGCCGAGCGTCGGGCATGGCTCCGCGAGTGGTTCACCCGGCAGGTCAAGCCGCGAGCCGATCGGTTTCGCGAAGCGCTCGTCGCCGCGTACGGCCCGGAGCGGGGCTCGCGCATCGAGTACGCCGAAGTGTACGAGGTCAGCGAGTACGCCGCCGCCGCGGACGACGAAACCCGACGGCGGCTGTTCCCGCGGGCGAAGTGACCGTTTGCCGGTCGCAGCGCCCGCGCTTCCCTCGTTCCCAGGCTCCGCCTGGGAACGCACTAACGCGAGGCTCCGCCTCGCTGGTCGGCACCGGAGGTCGCGACACACGTCCGGGCGACCCCCGCGGCGCGTAAGGCAGGCAGAGCCTGCCGAGCATTGCGTTCCCAGGCGGAGCCTGGGAACGAGAAGTGGGGGAGTGTAAAACCCAGTCCCTCACTCCCCCACTCGCTCGACGTACACGTAGTACGCCCCCCGCGACTCGCCCGACGCATCGTCGACGAGCCACGTCTGGAGCTTCGTCTTCCCCGCCGCGAGCTCGACGCGGAACGTCACCGCGGCGGCGTTCTCGGGGATGGGCTTGGTGAGGTCGAGGTCGCCGATCTTCAGCCGGGCCGTCGTCGCGGCGATCGCCTTGCCGCCGGGGATCGCCGCCGTGATCGGGGCGCCAACCTCCTCGGGCCAGCGGCGCAGGGCGATCTCATAGGTGCCGTCCCGGGCGATCTCGACGGCCCAGAACCCGTTGGCCGCCACCCCGGCCCGCACGGCACGCTGGTTCCAGGGAGTCGTGGTGTACCAGTCGAAGCCGGTCAGCCGGGCGGGGTTCTCTTCGTCGGCCCCGAGGACGATCTCGCAGTACTCGTCGAAACGTGGGGAGACCTCGGCCCACCAGCTTTCGTATGCCTCGCGCAGCCGGCGGACGACCTCGGGGTGCCGGTCGGCGACGTTGCTCTTCTGCCCGGGGTCCGCGTCGATATCGTACAGCTCCTCGCCGCCGATCAGGCGCCACCGCTCGGAGAGCACCGCGGCTTTCCACTTTTCCGGCGGGTCGGGGCTCTGGCGAAACTGGACGAAGACCTGGCGGTCGGGCACGCGGTCGCTCTTGCCCAGGAGCACCGGGGCGAGGCTTACCCCGTCGAGGCCAGCGCCTGGGGGCACTTCCAGGTCGCACAGCTCGGCGAGCGTGGGGAGCACGTCGACGTGGGCGGCGAGCACGTCGACGTCGCGCGGGCCGGTCAGCCCGCCCCCGGGCCAGCGGAGGAAGCACGGCACGCGATGGCCGCCGTCGTAGAGGGCCCCCTTGGCACCCCGCATCCCGGCGTTGAACCCCTTGCCGCCGCGGAACCCGGCCGCGGTGCCGTTGTCGGTGGTGAAGATCAGGATCGTCTTCTCCGCCAGCCCCAGCTCGTCGAGCTTCGCCACCAGGCGGCCCATGTTCTCGTCGAGGTTGGTGATCATGCCGTAGAAGTCGGCGTTGGGGACGTCGGGGTTTTCTGCGTAAAGCCCGCTGTACTTCTCGTCGACGTGGAACGGGCCGTGCGGGGCGTTCGTGGGGACGTAGGCGAAAAACGGCCGATCGCGGTTGGCCTCGATGAAGCGGATCGCCGCGTCGAACCAGACGTCGGTGCAGTAGCCCCGGCACTTCTCGGGCTGGCCGTTGTGGAAGTAGGTGTCGTCGAAGTAGTCGTTGTCCCAGTAGTCGGGCGTTTGCCCCACGCCTCCCCCGCCGTGGATCAGCACCTCGCCGAAGCCGCGGTCCTGCGGCCGGAAAGGGTAGTTGTCGCCCAGGTGCCACTTGCCGAAGCACCCGGTCCGGTAGCCCGAGGCCGCGAAGACCCCGGCCACGGTCGCGGCGTCCCGGCGGGGCAGCGATCGCCCCCAGGTGGTTCCCCACGCGCCGAGCCGCACGGGGTTTTGCCCGGTCAAGAGGGCGGCCCGGGTGGGCGTGCAGAGGGGCGAGACGTGGAAGTCGGTCAGGCGCACGCTTTCTCGATAGAGCCGGTCCAGGTTCGGCGTGCGGATCCACGGGTTGCCGTGGCAGCCCAGGTCGCCGTAGCCCTGGTCGTCGGTCATCACCAGGACCACGTTGGGGCGCCCGGCGGCACGCCTCTCGTTAGCAGCACAAACCCACTGTGCCGCCAGCAACGCTGCTGCCAAGCCGATGGCACGGGCCCATCTCCAACGGGTACTCGCAAGCTTCGTCATCATATCACCTGGGACATCGGGTGTTCAGGAAGCGATTGTCGGTTCTCCGCGCCGGCCGACACGCGTTCCGCAGCCGCAGCTTGGGAACGAGCGTTGGCCGCTTCTTACCGTGACAAGGCGTCCTTGGGAACCTCGGGCGCCACGTCGGCGACTTCTTCCACCCGGCCGAGGTCGTTCTCTTCCAGCACGATCCCACGGCAGCCGTCGCCTTCCAGTCGGAGAAACGTCTGCGTCGCCGTTTTGGGCCCGGAGCGGCGAATCCGGGCCGCGCTCGTCTGGGTGAGTCGGATCATGGGGGCGGCGCCGGGCGAGAAGCCGGCGTCGAGGCCGTCGATCACGACGTTTTCCGCGTCGTCGAACACCATCGCGTGCCGCAGGTCGGGCTGGGAGACGCCCAGCGCGACGTTCTCCAGCGTCAGGCCCTTCACGTGCCGGCAGTAAAATCCCCATGCCGGCAACACGCCGAACATCGTGCTCTCCGGGTAGCTCTCCGGCCGCTCCGGAACGTCCCGGGAGGCCGTCTCCCGCGTGCCCCCGCCGTCGAAGCCCAGCTTCAGGTTCCGAAGCACCACGTTCTCGATCCGATGGCCCGGCAGGCCGGTGATCGAGCAGCCGACCTCCGACGTCTTTTCCGCAACGATATCGCTCACGACCACGTTTCGGAACGTCCCCACGCCCGGCTTGGGCCGGCCCTTCTCGTACTGCCGGGCGCGGTTCCCCAGGCGGAGGAAGATCGGCACGCTGACCCCCCGGATGTTGACGTTCGACACCGTCACGTGATCCAGCGTCCCCCCGTCGACGATCTCCAGGGCGATCCCGGCCAGGCCCCGTTGGCGCCCGTAGGTCGACTTCGACTTCTGCGGCGAGAAGACGGTGCAGTCGGTGACCGTGATGTTCTGGAAGCCGCCGCCCGACTCGGTCCCCATCTTGATCGCGTTGCAGTGGCTGCTGACCGTGCAGTCGGTGACGGTCACGTTCTGGCACGGCCGCGTCGAAAGGCTCTTGAGCACGATTCCGTCGTCGTCGGAGTCGACCCGGCAGCCCGTGATCGTTACGTCGCGGCAACTGTCGATATTCAGCCCGTCGTTGTTGTACGCGGCGTGGTTGAACACGTCGATCCCGCGGATGGTCAGCCGGTCGCACCGCTGGTAGTGCTGCATCCAGCTTCCGGCGTGGCGCATGTTGACGCCCTCCACGGTGACGCCGCGGCAGCCGATCAGGTGGATGCACTTGGGTCGGGGGCGGTCCTTCCACCGGAACGCGTCGCCCTGGCCGTCGATCGTGCCTTCCCCGCGGATCGCCACCCGCTCGACGTCCTGGCCGGCGATCATCGCCCGGATGCGATAGCTTTCCCCTTCCGGAGCGCCGGGCGGCACGCGGGGATGGGCGTAATCGTCGAGGTTGCGGCTCCCCAGGAGCGTCGCGCCCTTGTCGAGCGACAGCGTGACGCCGCTGGCCAGGTAGATCGTGCCCGAAAGCCACGTCCCCTCCGGGAGGCGGACGGTGCCGCCGCCCTGGGCCGCGCACCGGTCGATCGCCTTCTGGAGGGATTCCGTGGCGAGCGTTTTGCCGTCGCCGACGGCGCCGCAGTCGCGGACGTCGACGACCCGCTCGGCGGCGGGCGTGCCCGGGGCGGCCAGAAGCCAGAGGATCGCAAGGGCAGCGAGCCGCGTGGTCGTGCTTGTCGTTGGTCGGATCGCTTTCATGGTCTCTCCTTGGATCAAAAGGAAGCACGATTCCGGCGCCCTACGGTTGATTCTGCAACTCCGCCGCCACGCGCTCCACCTCGCGCCACACGCGGAGGAGGTTGCCGCCCCAGATCTTCTCGACGTCCTGTTCCGAGTATCCGCGTCGGAGCAATTCGCGGGTGACGTTGGGCGCTTCGGAGTGATCATCGAAGCCGGCGATGCCCCCGCCCCCGTCGAAGTCGGACCCGATCCCCACGTGGTCGATGCCCGCCACCCGGACGGCGTGATCGACGTGGTCGACGTAGTCCCGAAGGTTGGGCAGAGGATACCGCTTGTCGATCTCCGTCAAACCGTCTCGATACTCCCGGCGCTGCCGCTCCGCCGCTTGCTGGAGATTCGGCTCGTCGCGGTTGAGAGGAATGCCGACCTGTTGGGCGAGATCGCGGATCGCCTGGCGCCGCTTGGGCAAGCCGCCCTTGAGGTAGACGTCCACGGTCACCACCTGGATCACGCCGCCGTGTCTGGCCAGGGTCTTCAACTGCGCGTCGTCCAGGTTCCTCGGGTGGTCGCAGAGCGCACGGCACCCGGAGTGTGAAGCGAGGATCGGGGCCTTCGACCGTTCGATCACGTCGCGGAACGACTCCGGGGCAACGTGGGAGACGTCGATCATCATCCCCAGCCGGTTCATCTCCGCGACGACCTCGCGGCCGAACGCGCTCAGCCCGCCGTGCTCGCTCGCCGCGTCGCCGAGCGTCGGTTTCGGCACACACGAGTCGCAGACCTGGTTGTGCCCGTTGTGGCTCAACGTGACGTATCGGGCGCCCAGCCCGTAGAACTTCGCGACGTTGGCCAAATCCGTGCCGATCGGATACCCGTTCTCCACGCCGATCATGATCGCCCGCTTGCCCGTTCGGGCAATCCGCTCGACCTGGTCGGGCGAGGTGGCCAGCTCGGCCCGGCCGGGATATTGCGCGACGAGCCGGTGGATGGCCTCGAAGCGTGCCGTGGCCGTGTCGAAGGCACGCCGGTATCCTTCCGCATCGCGCGGCCCCTGGCCGATGTAGACGGCCAGAAACACGCCGTCCACCCCGCCTTGGGCCATCTTGACCAGGTCGCACTTGAGCTTGGGGTGGTCGATCCCCGGATCGAGTTGGTCGGTGGCGTACTGGGCTCCGGCGATGTCGACGTGGCTGTCCAGCGTCAGGACCCGCTCGTGGAGCGATTCGGCCTTGGCCGCCAGGCTCGCGTCGAGTGTCGCGCCCGCCGACTCGCTCTGGGCGGTCAACCGCCCTCGGCAAGTGACGCAGGCGACCAGGAGCATCGCCAAACGCAGACCGGTTCGCCGCGGAAAGGCCATCGAATGCGCTCCGTCGGGGTGTCGTCGGATGTAGGAGCCGTCACGGCATAAGTTGCCCGTGGTGCGGGCGTCTCGCCGGCATTGTACCGCGCCGGGTGCTTGGCCTGCATTCTACCGGGCGGGTTTCCGGTCCGCATTGTACCGAGTCGGCCGGCACGGGGTGAGTGCGGGCGGTGCAAATGTTTTCTGGAGAAAAAGCCTTGCGTCTCCGCACGTCGGTGAGGTCTAATACAGCGACAGGGGTGGCTCATCCTCCGGGCCGGACGGCTCGCGCGTGAACCTCGCGGGCGCAGCTCGGCGCTTTTCCATGGGAGACGTCATGGCCCCCAACCGGATCGCTCCGGCCGTGCCTTCGTTCTTTGTCGGTCTTCTCGTCTGCGTCGTGACGGCCGGTTGTGGAGACCGGCCCGACCTGCCGCCGACGGCACGGGTCTCCGGCACGGTCATGCTCGATGGCCAACCGCTGCCGCGCGGCACCGTGCAGTTCGTGCCCGACACGGCTCAAGGCACCGAGGGGCCGTCGGGCGTCGGCTACGTCGACGAGGAGGGGCACTACGAAATCAGCACGGCGGGCGTGCCGGGCGCGATCGTCGGACATCACAAGATCAGCGTCAAGGCGGAAGCCGACTACGACCAGACGCAGATCTCCATGGGCCCCTCCTTGATCCCCCGGCGCTACAACAACCCGGATGCCTCGGGGCTGACGGCGGAGGTCGAAGAGGGCGAGAAGAACGAGATCCCGCTGGAGCTTCATTCCGGTACCTGAAGGGAGAATCAAGCGGAAGGACCGGCTCGCCATAGAACGCAGCCAATCGGTTCCCGTCGCGACTCGAGCGTAAGGGACGAAACCATGATCCGTGCTCGCGCCCGTCGCGGCTTCACGCTCGTGGAGCTGCTCGTCGTCATCGCCATCATCGGCATTCTGATCGCCCTGTTGCTTCCGGCCGTCCAGGCGGCGCGCGAGGCGGCCCGGCGCTCGCACTGCACCAACAACCTGAAGCAGCTCGGGTTGGGGCTGCTGAACTACGAGAGCACCTTCAAAGTCTTCCCGCCCGCCGAGATCCACGGCGGGACCTGGATGCCCAACTATCGCAATCCCTACACCTACCAGCACTGCGACTGGGAAGGCCAGGTCGGGATGTGGTGCAACCTGATCTTCCCGTTCATCGAGCAGCAGGCGGTCTACGACAAGCTCGACTTCGAGATCGTCCCGCAATACGACTCGCCGGACAACATGGACGTGATCCGGATGACCTTCCCCATCTTCCTCTGTCCCAGCGATTCCTACCGAGGCCTGACCACCGACTGGGGAGCGACGGGCCGCAACGCGCGGATCATGCACTACTACGCCGTCCACGGCTCCGACGAAGGGACCACCACCACCCACGGCGATCAGCTCCCCGGCGTGAACTGGTACGGGCACTGCAACCGGCACGACGGCATGTTCTACAACGACTCGATGACCAAGATCGCCGACGTCCGCGACGGCACCTCCAACACGGCGATGCTCTGCGAAGTGTGGGGGCGCAAGTACGCGAACCACCTGACCATCCCCGGCGATCCCCGCGGCGGCGAATCGAGCCGGGGGATGAACCTGCACACGGCCGTCTACTTCGACTACACGCCCAACAGCTACCACGGCAATCCCTGGCACGCCGCCAGCTTCCACCCCAGCGGCGTGAACGTGCTCTTCGCCGACGGCTCCGTCCACTTCGCCGCCGAGACCATTGATCTGGCCATCTGGAAGGGGCTGGCCACGATCCAGGGAAAGGAAGTGATCCAAGGGTTCTAGGGTGACAATGGCCCAGCCGGGCCGGTTCGGACCACGCTCGCGCTTCTGGGGCCGGACGCTCCGAGCGGCTTACAGCTTCCCCACCGGCCGCAGGTTCTTGCCCGCGCGGCGGCCGTCGCCGAGGTCGGTGCGGGCTACTTCGGCGAGGGCCTGGAGACGTTGGACGACGTCGGCGTGCTCGTCGGCGACGTCGTGGGTCTCGCCGACGTCGGCGTCGAGGTCGAACAGCGAAAGGCCGACGTTGGACGACGCGCGGAGGCCGGGTTGGCCGCCGGAGCCGGGTGGGTTGGGGTAGCCGTAGGCATGGGGGAGGACGAGCTTCCACTTGCCGGAGCGGACCGCCTGGAGGTTGCGCCCGGCGTAGTAGTAGAATACGTCATGGGGCGATTTGGCCTCGGGCTCGCCGAACATCAGGGGGCGGACGTCCTTGCCGTCGATGATCCGGTCGCCGGGCAGCTCGGCGCCGACCAGGGCGGCGATGGTGGGGAGCACGTCGATCGTCGAGGCGAGCTCGCGGCAGACCTTGCCCGCGGGAATCTTGCCCGGCCACCGCATCACGCAGGGCACGCGGAACCCGCCCTCGAAGCTGGTGCCTTTGCCCTCGCGCAAGGGGCCGGCCGAGCCGGCGTGGTCGCCGTAGAGGAGCCAGGGGCCGTTGTCGGAGGTGAACAGGACGAGGGTGCGGTCGTCGACGCCGTTCTTTTTGAGGGCGTCGAGGATCTGGCCGACGCCCCCGTCGATCTCGCGGATCACGTCGCCGAACAGCCCCCGGTCGCTCTTGCCCCGGAACTTCTCCGACACGAAAAGCGGCACGTGGGGCATCGCGTGGGGGAGGTAGACGAGGAACGGCCGGTCCTTGTTCTCGTCGATGAACCGGACGGTCCGCTCGGTGTACCACGTGGTCAGGTGGACCTGGTCCTTCGGCTCGACCGCCGGGTTGAGCACCTTCGGGCCCTCCATCAGCGGCAGGTCGGGGAAGCGAAATCGCGAGCCCTGCTCGGGGTGATGCGGCCACATGTCGTTGGAGTAGGGCAGGCCGAACCACTCGTCGAAGCCCTGGGCGGTGGGGAGGAACTTGGGCATATGCCCCAGGTGCCACTTGCCGTACATCGCCGTGGCGTAGCCCTTCTGCTTGACGATCTCGGCGACGGTCACCTCGTCGGGGCTCAGCCCGGTCTTGGAACCGGGGCCGAAGTTGCCCGGCACGCCCACACGCAACGGATAGCAGCCGGTCATCAGGGCCGCCCGGGAAGGCGAGCAGACGGATCGGGCGACGTGAAAATCGGTGAACACCATCCCCTCGGCGGCCATCCGGTCGAGGTTCGGCGTGGTGTAGCCCTCGGCGCCGAACGGGCCGACGTCGGCGTAGCCCATGTCGTCGCAGAAGATGATGATGAAGTTGGGTAAAGGCTGCGGCCGCTCGCCGGGCGACGGCTCGGCGGCGGGGGCGAGGTGAGCCAGGGAGACGGCGACCAGCACGGTCCCCAACGCGGCGAGCAGTCGAGCGAGCATGGCGAGATTCTCCTGTCGATCGGTTGTGCGAGAAGGGAAAATGGAGAAGGGAGGGGCTCCGGACAAGCGCTCCCGGGATTGCGGGCCACGTAGGGCCGTCACCATAGCGGTTCGGAGACGGGCGTGCCGCACGTGCGCGGCGCCGTCATCGATCGATGTACTTGTCACGTCCGCAGCACTTCTTGTACTTCTTGCCGCTGCCGCACGGACACGGATCGTTTCGCCCCGTACTGCGCTTGGGATGGCTCGGATCCGCGCGGTACCCAACGGGCAGAACCGGCCGAACCGGCTCTTCGCCGCCAACCGCCTTGGCCTTTCGTCGCGGGAGGCTGCGACGCCCGATCTCCTTGATCGTCTTGTAGCGAGACTTCAGCACGGCCAGATCCCCGTCAAAGCGTTCCCACCATGCCGCCAGGATTTCCGTCGCTTCGTCCAACGAGCAGGCGCGCCCCTTCTCAACCTCCCGTCGGCCATCGAGCGAAACCTTGGCCATGAAACGATCGCGAATCGTGTCTCCCCCCGCCGTGCCGTCCCGGTCCGGCACGTATTCCAGGAACAGCAGGTGGACCTCCCGACAACGGCAATCCGGGTTCGAGCAGTAGAGATCCTCTACCAGGTATTCGCGCTCATGGTGCGTGAAGCGATAACTACAGGACGACCCGCCGCCGGAAATGCCGCCAGTCTCGGAAACGACGTCGGAATACGAGATCAGGGTGCCTTCCTCCACTTCCTCGGGCTTGATCCGATACTCGGCCAGTCGCCGGGTAACCCGCTTGTGCCGCTCGTAGTGGGCGCGTAGCTCCGATCTCCTTTCCTCCGGGAAGCTCTCGAGAAACTCCTTCGCGAATTCCGCGATCCGCGGCGGTCGGGCGGGCGGTTCCTGTTCCTCCCATGTTTCCAGGTCCACCCGCATGCGGAAGGAGAGCGGGGCGGCCAGCGGCTTGCCGTCCTCGCCGAGCTCCGTGAACTTGAGAAACACGTCGGTGCACTCGCAGTCCGGATTGTCGCAATAATCGTCCGAAACCAGAAACGGCCGGCGATGCGACGAGAATCGGACAAGGTTCTCCAGCTCCATGCTCATCGCTCCATGATGTGGTCGGCGATCTCCTGGAAGACGCAGCCTCGCGCTACATACTCTCCGGCAGCACCTGTCGCGTGCCCGCATCATCGCCGAGTTGGATGGCGAGCTTGCCGGACGGCTCGGCACGGAGTCGGATGCCCGTGGCGGCACTATCGAGCCAGCCGTCGGGGCCGGGAGACTGGTGAGCGTAATCGCCTGCTTGCAGGACGTGAATCTCCGGGCGCTTCGTATCGCGGTCGATGGTCCAGACCTCCGGCATCCCGAGACTCGCATAGAAAGGCATCTTCTCGATCGTCTCGTCGCCCGGACTGTGGACTTCCACGACCGTGGTCGGCGCCCCTTCGAAGTACTCGTTGTGATCGACGTCGAACCGGCCGGGCGTGAGCAGCACCAGGCCCGGGATTCGATAGTCGTTGGGCCAGCCGCCCGGCGAGGCCAGGTTGACGGGGCCGTGCACTCGATTGCCGAGCGGCAGTGCCCAGTTGAGCTTGAGCCAGATTGCCAGCGACAGGGCCAAGTCCTGGTGATCACGGTTGGGCATCGGCGGCATGTGCAGCACTCCCTCCCACATCTCGTCCCAGCGGTCGGCCCCGGTCCGCGCCCGCTCGTGGAGGACGTGCTGCGGCACTTCGGGCATGACGGCCTTCATGAGGACACCTCCGGGCTAAGGGCTCCTACTCTGATTGTACCTACGATAGGCGGGGGGTGTACAGGGGAGGTGGCTCTCTGCGCTCGACTTCTTCGGCCTCGCGACGAGGTAGTTCCGTGCCCCGGTGCGCTCGTCCGGACTCACCTCCCTTTCCTCTTGCCGACGTTTGCAGCGCCCCGGGGCAGCGACTATTCTGAAGGGTGCGCCGGATATTGCGGCGGCACGACGGGAAGACCATGTTCAACATCCTCGACGATCCCCATCGACGGCATCTTCTTCTGACCCTCCTCGTCGGGGTGGGCCTGGCCGCGTACGTCACCGGCTCGGTCGAGTCGATCTACGGCTTCGATCTGGCGATGGTCCTCACCCTGGTGGGCGGGTTTCCGATCTACGTCGAGGCCCTCCGCGCGCTGGCCAGGCGGAAGATCTCCGCCGACCTGGCGGTCAGCCTGGCCGCGTTTGCGGCGATCTACGTCGCCTACAGGGAACGCGACCCGACGATGTACGCCGTGGCCGCCGAGGTGATCTTCATCATGCTGATCGGCGAAGCGTTGGAGCACTTCGCCGTCGATCGCACTCGGGCGGGGATCGCGTCGCTTTTGGCCCTGCGGCCCCACGAGGCCAGAGTCCGCCGCCGCCATCAGCACGAGCACGCACAGACGCATCACGATGAAAACAAGGGCGACGAGCACCACCACGAAACGATCGTCCCGGTCCACGAGATTTGGCCCGACGACGTGGTGATCGTCCGGCCCGGCGACCGGATCCCGGTGGACGGGCGCGTGCTCTCGGGCGCGTCGTCGGTCGACCAGAGCCCGATCACCGGCGAATCGCTCCCGGCCGACAAGACGACGGGCGACGAGGTCTTCGCCGGGACGATCAACCTCTACGGGGCCCTGGAGCTTTCGGTCGAGCGGCTGGGGGCCGACACCACGCTGGAGCAGATCATCCATCTCGTCGAGGAGGCCGAGGCGGCCAAGGCGCCCACGCAGCGCCTGGCCGATCGCTACGCCACCTGGTTCGTGCCCATCGTGCTTCTCGCCGCGGGGCTCACGTACCTGTTCACCGGCGATGCGTGGTTCACCAGCGGCGACGTCGTTCGGGCGGTGGCCGTGCTGGTGGTCGCTTGCCCGTGCGCGCTGGTGCTGGCCACGCCGACGGCCATCGCGGCGGGGATTGGGGCGCTGGTGCGCCGGGGCGTGCTGGTCAAGGGGGGCGTCGCCCTGGAGAAGCTGGGCAAGCTCCGCGCCGTCGTGTTCGACAAGACCGGCACGCTCACCTTAGCCCGGCTTCGCATTTCGGCGATCGTCCCCGCCCCGGGCTGTGACCCCAGCGAGGTGTTGCGGCTGGGCGCGTCGGTCGAGCGGCGCTCGGAGCATCCGGTCGGAAAGTTGATCGTCGAGCGGGCGTCGCACGAGGGGATCGAGCCGGCCGAAGCGAGCGACTTCGTGGCCCATCCCGGCCTGGGGGCGGAAGCCCAGGTCGGTGGCGCAACCGTGCGCGTGGGCAGCCCCCGATTCCTGCGCCAGACGGAAACCGCCGTCCCGCCCGAGCTGGAGGCCGAGGTGGCCCGGCTCAGCGGCACCGGATGCACCGTCGTCCTCATCGCCCGGGACGGAGAGACGGTCGGCGCCGTGGCGGTGGAAGACACGGTTCGGGCGGAGGCCGCGGGGACGATCCGTCGGCTGCGGGAGCTGGGCATCGAACGGATCGTGATGCTCACCGGCGACAACGAGGCGGCCGCGCGATCCGTCGCCGACGCGCTCGAAATCGAGGAGGTGCGAAGCGGGCTCCTGCCGACCGACAAGGTGGAAGCGATCCGCCGGATCGAGCGCGAGGCGGCGCCGCTGGCGATGGTCGGCGACGGGATCAACGACGCCCCCTCGCTCGTGGCGGCCGACGTGGGCGTGGCCATGGCCGAAATCGGCACCGACGTGGCTATCGCCTCGGCCGACGTGGTCCTGGTGGGCGACGACCTCACGAAGCTGGCCGACGCGGTCACCTGCGGCCGCGCGATGCTGCGGATCATCTGGCAGAACATCCTCGGCTTCGCCGTCGTGTTCAACGTTCTGGCCGTGGCCGCCGCGTCGCTGGGTTGGATTTCGCCGGTGGTCGCCGCGGTTTTGCACCAGGTCGGCTCGCTCACCGTGGTGCTCAACTCGCTTCGGCTCCTGGTCGATCTGCGTCGCTGGCGAGAGTGGCTGGCGCACGTACGGGAGGAGGTCGCCCGGCGCAAACGCCTCCTCGTGGCGGGCGCTTCGTGCGTGGTGCTGGCGGCCTACTTGCTGAGCGGGTGGCACGTCGTCCGGCTGGGCGAGGTGGCGGTCGTGCAGCACTTCGGCCGGGTCGTCCGGGCCGAGGAGCCGCCGGGGCTCCACTATCGGCTCCCCTACCCGTTCGGACGGCACCGGGCGGTGCGGCCCGGCGAGGCCCGCCGCGTCGAAGTGGGTTTTCGCACCATTCCCGGCGCGTTCGAGGAGCCACCGGCCTACGAGTGGAACGTCCAGCACCGCGGGGGACGCTCCGAGCGCCGGGGCGAGGAGGCCACCGTGCTCGCCGGGGATGAGAACCTCGCGGACGTGAACCTGGTAATTCAGTACCAGGTTTCCAACCCCCAGGCCGCACTGTTGAAGGTCGGCCGGCTGAGCGCGGACGGCACGAGCAAGTGGGACACGCTGGTCCGCGCCGTGGCCGAGGCCGCTCTGCGCGAAGTGATGGCTGGGCGGTCGGTCGAGGAAGTGCTCAGCTCCGGGCGCACCGGCGTGGAAGAGGAGACTCGCCGTCGCGTGGCCGTTGCGCTGGAAGCGTACGGCACCGGCTTCACGGTCGACGCCGTGTGCCTGGGCGACGTCCATCCGCCCCTGGAGGTCGTGCCCGCGTTCCGCGAAGTCGCCAGCGCCATGGAGGAAAAAGAGGCCAAGATCAATCAGGCGGAGGCCTACCAGTTCGAGACCGTCGCCTTGGCACGCGGCGAGGCCGAGCAAAAGACGCTCACCGCCGAGGCGTCCAAGGCAGACCGCACCCAAAAGGCCCAGGGGGGCGCGGATCGCTTCGAGGCGGTGGCCGGCGCCTATGCCGAGCATCCCGAGGTGACCCGGCTGCGGCTCTACCTCCAGGCGGTCGAAACGGCGCTTGCCGGGCGGAAGAAGGTGATCGTGGATCGGGTGCCGGACGGGGCGCGGCGACAGCTTTTCCTCGGGCGTCCCGGGCTGATGGGCGCCCTGCCGGCGACGCCGCCCGAGCGGGCCCCAGAAAACGTGGAAGCAGAAGGGTATCCGGAGTCATGACGCGGAAACTGTTCCTGGTGATCGTGGTGCTCGTGGTCGCCGTGGCGGCGTATCGCTGCGTCGTGTTCGTCGACGAGACCGAGACGGTGATCGTCACCCAGTTCGGCGATCCCGTGCGGACGCTCAACGACACGACCCGGGAGGCCGGCCTGCACCTCAAGCCGCCCTACCAGTCGGCTCTTCGCGTCGACCGCCGACTTCAGATCTACGATCCACGGCCGTCGGAGTTCCTGGCCAAGGAGAAGAAGAAC
>Ga0307379_10003785_pt1 | contig 21827 bp, 17 predicted proteins | sample UN2MG_FD_202237 | JGI IMG/M metagenome (GOLD analysis project Ga0307379, IMG submission 202237) | Soil microbial communities from Risofladan, Vaasa, Finland - UN-2 | ecosystem: Environmental > Terrestrial > Soil > Coastal area > Acid sulfate soil | place: Finland: Risofladan, Vaasa | collected... | reverse complement strand
ACGACCCTGCGGACTTTTTTACTATGGTATTCGTAGAGCCACTTCGCCGTTGCCCGGGCGTCTTCCACCTGCGAAATGCCGATCGATTGATCCTGCCCATCCAGGAGCAGGCGCCGCGGGATACCTTCCTCATGCCAGAGGACCATCTGGGGAGATATTGTGGTCAGAGCGGGAAATACGCTCGAAAAATTGGCATAGCCTGTCGGGTCTATATCGATTATGCCGAAATGTCTGGCAAGCACTAGCTCACCTCCCAGATCCCGATTTTGTAAGGTTCGAGCTCCACTTTCACCTTGCCCTCTCCTTTGCAATCCTTACCATCCCAGAGGCTGCGGAAACTATGGCTGCCCGGGAAAAAAAGATCCGTGAGCTGCTGTCTGGCGGTGCCGTTGGCGATGAAAAGCACCCTCCTGCCGTCTCCGGCCTGGTGAAGGGATATGTCGAGATTGGAGTTTGAACGGGTAAAAGGAATATTCACATCCAGGGTCTTGAGCAGTCCGCTTATTTCAAGCGGGCTCTCTATGTGGATCAACATCACTGGGGATATCTTTTTAAGCATTTCCTGATTGTCCTTATTATTTGCATCCTCCAGGGATCCGGCGGAAAATGTCGACTGATAGCCTCCCACTGACTCGGCCTGTTCAAAAAAGTCCCGGATCCGCCGGTCGGGGTTCATGCGCTCATCGAGAGTGGGTCTCTCGGGACCGAAAACGAGAATACCACCGCCTCTCACATACTTCTCCAGGGCTTCCAGGTCCCCGGCATACAAAAAATCGATTGTCGGCAAAACTGCGACTTTATATTCAAGAAGCCTTTCCGCTGAAAGACCGGTAGTACCGATGTTCCAATCGAAGCCTGCATCCCGCATGATACCTGTGGTTTGTTCGGTCCAAAGGCCGCAGGCCTCAGGCGAGGTTTGGAAACCGAAATCCACAGTCTCTGCAAAAACCTCTCCTCCGATATTCAGATCAGCCGAGTCTTTGCCCTGCTCGATTGAGCAGGACAGGCGGTCCAGAGCGTTATTGTAAAGGAAAATGATCTCTACGACTTTCTGTAAATCGTGGACACGGTTCTCGCGCAGGAATTGAAAAATGCGCCTGTAGACCTTGTAGAACTCCCCCCTGATTCGTCCATCCCGGGTAACCGGACTGGCCAGCCAGCGGTCGCGCTCCACTGCCATGTAATAGTTCAGGCCTTTTATACCGTGCATAAAACATGTCAGAGTGGTGAACTCTAAATCTTCAGGCCATCTGGGCAGAAGCTGTTCAGAGAACCGGTATCCTGCGCCGAATTCCGGACGGAACGGATAAAGATTCAACCCGGCAGCGGCCCGGCACAGCTCTCGCTCCTCAGTGAAATTTTCCCGCCTTGGATAGCCGTCTATACCGTCCAGAGCAATCAGGTCGACCGCTTCGGCAGCGGGAATGTTTACCGGGGCCCGGAAATCTTCAAGGGTGGAGTCAATAAACGGTATGCCGCTTATCCCGCGCTCTGTAAACATCATGGAAATCCTTTCCAGGCTCCAGATCACACTCCACTCGCGAAACTCGACCCAATCCAGGTATGCAGGGAGATCCTGCATTTTTTCACCTGCAAAGCGGCGCGGGGGCTCAACCAGGGCGAACGATTCGTAGTTGGTCCCATAGCCGCGGTTCAGTCCCTGGATCCGGCCCTCGTATTTTTCTTCCAGGTGCTTTCGGTAAAGCGCCAGAGCGCTCGGATGGTAATCGATCGTATAAGGCCGCCGGATGCGGTGAAAAAAGCTCAGCTCGTTGTCCGCCTGCATCGCGATAATCGGGCCTCCCCGGGTATGGAGCCGCCTGGCCAGAATAGGCATCAAGGCCTCGAAATATATCCCGACTTCCTGATAAAACTTCTCACTGTAATAACTAGGCACAGGAAACTGTCCACCCACGGAATGAAGCACTTCCACAGTGTCGACACTGGTCCGGGCAGCGATCTCCGGGTCAAAAAGTATGCGCTGCGGCAAGCCGTAATAGGTCAAGTCGCAGCCCAATTGCGGTCCCGGACAAACAATCACTTTGAAACCCTTATCAGCCGCCAGGTCGATAAAGGCGCCAATGTCCTTGCTCTTGTCGTAACGGCCGAAATCGAAACTGCCACGCTCAAGCTCATGCACCTCCCAGGGGATGCCGGTCGAGATGGTGTTGACCCCCATCCGGGAAAGCTGGTCAAAAATGTCCGGCCAGAGCGCAGCCTTGTGACGCCAGTAGTGAAAACTGCCGCTATAAAGCGGATAAATCTTGCCATCGATAACAAAGCCTTTACGGCTGACCTCTACCGGACGATTCCCGGTTTCACCGGAACAGCCTGATCCCCCGAGAATTGTTTGTGACAGTAAAAGAGAGCCTGCGCCCAGCGTGTAAATGAATTCTTTCCTGTTTATTTTACCCTCTTTCACGACCTGTTCCTTTTGCAGCCGGTATTTTTGTATCCGCCAGGAGGCTAACACATTTTGATCACGCCAGTACGCACACACAGGGCACCCCTGCGTCAGCACAAGGATGGCCTTTTTTCTGAATAATCCGGGGATAAAAGATCTCTGCCATTCCTTAAAGGACAACCTCTACAATACTGTAAAAAAGGGGGATAGTAAAAAGCGCTATCAGATAGGCGATCACCATAATTCCGCAAACGAGCTTTTCATCTCCGCCGAAATGCACGACCTGCAGGACCAGTGCTGTTGCCGGTGGCGAAGAAGCCTCGAGGATCCAGAATGCGTCCTCCAGTCTGCCGCCTGAAAACGAGGTGTATTTCAGGAGCACGAGCATTAAAACAGGTATGATCAACAGTTTTATTGCCACCACCCGGCTGACTGTAAAAAAAGGTGGCATGCGGTTTACTCTGAGCGCTCCCATAGTCAATCCGAGCACCACCGTGGCCAGAGGCACGCAAGATTTGCCGACCAGTTCGACCGAGCCCAGAAAAATCCGGGGGACAAAACCTGACAGACCTGTAAAAACCAGAGACATGGCCAGCACAGTCGCACAGAAAGGGGTGGTGATAATCTGGCTCCATTTCACTCTCATGCCTTTCCGGTGCGAGATAAGAAAACTGGCCAGGCTCCAGAGCAAAGGGTTGTAACTTAAGAGCAGCAGAAAAATATAGATCGAGAAGCGCTCGAACTGGGCCGGGAACAGGACCTCGCCGATCGGCAAGACCAGGTACCCGGCGTTCTGGAAAACGGACAGGGCGCTCAGTGCATAGCTCTGCTCATTGTCCCGCCTGAACACGAGGCGGGCAATGGCCAGCCCGACAAAAGTGATCGTGGCCCCCATAAGCGGAAACTTCCACCAGTGCGCATAGTCTGATACCTCGAAATGTTGGATAATATTAGCGAATACAAGGCAGGGCAGAGAGAGATGCACCACCACTCCGCTCAGCGCCCGGACATGAGTCTCGTTAAAGATATTCCTGCGCACAAGCCAGGCGCTGGCAATTATTACGATAGCCACCTTGGTCAGAGCGGTAAAAGTGGCTAAAAAAGATACTGTCAACAGAGAATACAATTTATTTTCCCCCGGAAAAAGCTCTTAAACATTCATTCAATACCGGCTCCTGCGAATTCCAGACGAATCTTAATCTGGATTATTCACAAAATTTAGTAGAAAGGAATAGGTTTTCGGTTTCTCAAGCATTTGCTCTAGACCGGATAAGAAGTCAGAAGTCAGGAGACAGGAGTCAGAAGTTTAAAAAACTTCTGGTTGCCGTTTGTTCATAATGGTCTGGAGTAGCGACAAGTTTTATGAAGAATAATCCGAGCTTAATTCTAACCAGAATAACATTACTCAAGAAAATAGGCTTTCCACCCGTTTTATTCAAGAAGTTCTTGGCTGCGAATGCCAGTCAAGGAGGGTAAAAATTAACTCCGGTTGAATCCAAAAACATTGACAACTGCAAGCGCTTATTCAAAGATTATAATCTTATCAGCCCGCTGTTTTGTTCTATCTCAAATGAAGGCAGGCATCTTAAATGTAAAAATTGACATCTGGTAAATTACTACTGATTACCCGACTTTTATAAAAAAATCAAAACTAATTATTTGAGAAAAATCAAACCAAAATATATCTGGAGAAAAGATGGCTGAAAATAACCGTTTCGATCTTGTCATACTCGGCGGCGGACCCGGCGGTTATGTGGCGGCTATCAAGGCCGCGCAGGAAGGACTCTCTGCGGCTCTGGTCGAGTCTGACCTTCTGGGCGGGGTGTGTCTCAACTGGGGGTGTATTCCGAGCAAGGCGCTCCTGGCGAGCGCCCGGTTGTATGAAAATATTCTCCGGGCCAGAGATTTCGGGATCTCGACCGGTGAGATAAGCTACAACTGGGAGGCCATAGTCAAGCGGAGCCGTCAGGTTGCTGACCGCGCAGCCAAGGGCGTGGCCTACCTGATGAAAAAAAACGGGATCACGGTATTTCAGGGCAAAGGCGTGCTGGCCGGACAAGGAAGGATACGCATCGAAGCCGGGGAAGAAAAGGCCGTCTCAGCCGGGAACATTATCCTGGCTACCGGGGCCCGCCCCAGCGAGATTCCAGGCATTAAAGCGGATGGAGAAACAGTGATCACCTCCCGCGAGGCCCTGGCCCTGAAACACAGGCCGGAGTCAATCGTTATAGTGGGGGGAGGGGCGATAGGAATGGAATTCGCCTACCTGTTCAATGCTTTCGGCTCGCTGGTCACGGTTGTCGAGCTCCTGGAGCGGATCCTTCCCCAGGAGGACCAGGAGATTTCGGAGGAATTGAAAAGGCTTTACCAGCGGAAAGGGATGAACATCCTGACCGGTTCGCAGGTTGAGCGAATCGAAACACCGGCGAATAATAAAGTTTCGGTTCTGGTAAAAACCGGGGATAAATCCGAGAGTTTTGAGTGCGAAAAGGTTCTTGTCGCAGTGGGTGTGCGAGGCAATGTCGAGGGAATCGGGTGCGAGGAGGCAGGAGTCGAGGTGGAAAAAGGATTTATCAAGGTGGACCGCAGCTACCGGACGACAGCTTCCGGTATCTGGGCGATCGGGGATTGCATAGGGCCGCCGCTTTTGGCCCATGCCGCCTCAGCCGAGGGCATCTCTGCGGTTGAGTCGATTCTCGGCCGCAAAGCGCGCTTCATTGCCGGCGATCTGGTGCCCAGTTGCATCTACTGCCAGCCCCAGGTGGCGAGTGTCGGGTTGACCGAGGCCGCGGCCTTGCAAGCCGGCCATGAGGTGTCTGTGGGGCGCTTCCCGTTCCGGCCTCTCGGCAAGGCGCTGGCCCTGGGGGAGCGGGACGGTTTCGTGAAAGCAGTCGTGGACAAAAAGAGCGGGAAATTGCTAGGCATGCATATACTGGGCCCTGAGGCCACAGAGCTGATTCCGGAAGCTGTGTTTGCCAAATACACCGGCGCCAGTGCCGAGGAGATGCACCACGCCGTGCACCCCCACCCTACGCTTTCGGAGGCCCTGGCCGAGGCCGTTTCCGCGGCTACAGGCGCGGCTATCCATCTTTAAAGAATGCATGCATAGGGTTTAACAGGTTGAATTACCTGATCTTAACAACCAGAAGAACAACTTAGTTTTTTCTGGACAAATCGGCCTGCAGTTAGTAAAATAACCTTTCATCCGAGACTAAACCCCTCACCCCAGGGCACGATTGCATACCTCATGCAGAGCTACATAGCCATATTGATTACAATCGTTATTGCCGCGCTGTTAGTGGGTGCAGCCCTCATTCTCAGCGCGATTATCGGCCCTAAAAGCAAGACCGGCAAAGAGAAGGGAAGGCCTTTCGAATGCGGCAACATTCCCTTCGAAAGACCGGGAAAACGTTTCCCGGTGCACTTTTACGTAGTAGCCATCCTTTTCATAGTCTTCGATATCGAGATTGTTTTCCTTTACCCATGGATCGCTTCTTTCGGCGCAGTCGGCAAGTACGGCTTTTTCGCAGCGCTGTTCTTTGTGGCGGTCTTGACTTTCGGTCTGGTGTATGAATGGATCAGAGGGGGACTTGAATGGCACTGAGACCCCTGCTGGGAAGCGCCAGTTTTATCACTGCCCGTCTGGATGAGGCGATTGCCTGGGCGCGGAAATTTTCGATCTTCCCTTACCCTTTTGTAACAGCCTGCTGCGGCATGGAGTACATGTCGCTCTCTGCCGCTCACTACGACCTCGACCGCTTCGGGGCCGCTTTTCCACGCTTCACTCCCCGCCAGGCGGACCTCCTTCTCGTAGTGGGAACGATCAGCCACAAGATAGCCCCGCTCCTCAGGCGGGTCTACGAGCAGATGACCGAGCCTAAATGGGTGATCGCTTTCGGGGTCTGTACCTGTACCGGCGGCTTTTACGACAACTACGCCACAGTGCAGGGCATTGACACGATCATCCCGGTGGATGTCTATATCCCGGGCTGCCCGCCCAGGCCGGAAACAGTGCTCCAGGGGATAATGCTGCTGCAGGAAAAAATCGCCAGGCAGAAACAGGAATACTGACCTCTCAGCTTGTTTACAATCGGTGCTGGACAGGTTAAACACATCGATAAATTCTGTGCGGTAATTTTGTGCTGCCTCTTGATTAATCCAAGAAAGTGCGGAAGATTCAGCGGAGCGTTTTCTCAAATCTATTTGTGAGCAGGACAAAATGGAACCGGTGACGGATAACAACACACTGAACACGCTCAGACACCGTTTTGGCGGGGCGATAATCGAAAGCGGACTCGACAGGGGAGACCTCGTAGCGATTGTAGCCAAAGAGCGCCTTCACGAAATAATCGTCTGTCTAAGAGACGAGCCGGGCCTGAATTTTAAAATGCTGATCGACATTTTTGGAGTGGACTTCCTCCCGCGCAAGCCCAGATTCGAGGTAGTGTATCATCTCCACTGTCCCGAGCGCAACGAACGGATCCGTCTGAAAGTACAAATCGAGGAACAGGACTGTGAAATTGATACTGTCACGGACCTTTATGCCGGGGCCAACTGGTGTGAGCGTGAGACCTGGGACATGTTCGGGATAGTGTTCAAGGGCCACCCCGACCTCAAGCGCCTGCTGATGTACGAGCCGTTCGAGGGATATCCTCTGAGGCGCGATTACCCGATCAACAAACGTCAGCCGCTGATCGGCCCTCAAAACTAGCCCTTGCTCGAAATCCGGGAAATTTATGGAGACTTTCGAAAACAAAAACAATGAGCAACGCACCGAGACCATGTTTCTCAATGTGGGTCCCTCGCACCCGGCCATGCACGGTGTAATCCGCATTATCACCGAGCTCGAGGGTGAGCGGATCATGGGCGCCGAGGTGGAGATTGGGTATTTGCACCGCTGTTTCGAGAAGGACTGCGAGAATGTCGGCTGGAACCAGGCTTTTCCTTATACGGACCGCTTGAACTACGTAAGCCCGCTTATAAATAACGTGGGCTGGGCCCTGGCAGTGGAAAAGCTGTTCGGCGTAACAGTGCCCGAGCGCTGCCAGTATATCCGGGTGATTATCTCCGAGCTGAGCCGTCTGGTCGATCACCTGACCTGTATTGGGGCTGCTGCCATGGAACTCGGGGCCATGACGGTTTTCCTCTATTTCATGAAAGCCAGGGAATATCTCTACGACCTGATCGAATGGCTCGCCGGCGCCCGGATAACTGTCTCCTATGTCCGCGTGGGAGGGGTAAAGGGAGACCTCCCGGATGGGTTCGCCGAAAAAACGCGGACCGTGCTCCGGAAGCTGCCCTCGATTATCAAGGAGGTCGACAAGCTCCTGACGCGCAACCGGATCTTTATCGACCGGATGAAAGGCCTGGGTCTGCTGGACCGCGAGCGCTCGCTCTCTTACGGGATCACAGGCCCGCTGATCAGGGCTGTGGGCGTGCCCTACGATGTGCGCAAGGACATACCCTATCTGGTTTATGACCGGTTCGATTTCGAGATCCCGATCGCCGAGGACGGCGACAACTACAGCCGCTACATGGTGCGCATGGAGGAAATGCGCCAGAGTATCAGGATTATCGAGCAGGCTCTCGATCAAATCCCCCCCGGGGCAATTGCTGTGGACCCGGAGGGACGCGAGCTGACCGGAGCCGAGATGATTGAGCTGGCCAAGCTCGGGCGCACCAGGGAGTATATTGACGCCAGGGCCAGGGTGGATCTCACTCTCGAAGGCACTAATTCCGAGTGCGCTTCCCTGGTAAACCTGGCAGAAGAACGCAAGCTGAAACTGCCCTCCAAGGAAGAATGTTACGGCAATATCGAGGGCATGATGGCGCATTTCATGCAAATCATGGACAACTGGGGAATCCGTCCGCCTGAAGGCGAAGCCTATCAGGCTGTGGAAGGAGCCAACGGCGAGCTGGGGTTCTACCTCGTTTCCGATGGCAGCGGCAGGCCGATGCGCGCCCGCTGCCGGGGCCCGTGCTTTTTCCCCATGGCCGCCCTGCATGAGATGCTTATCGGCGATATGGTGGCCGATATTATCCCTACTTTCGGCTCCATTAACATGATCGCCGGAGAGCTGGACCGCTGATTTTTCAATCGCCCGGTGACGGCTGACAGCTCGTGATTCAGTTATTTGGCAAGATATCAGGCAGGCCTTGAGTGCTTATGGATTCTACAACTAACTTCTCTGATTTTGCGTATCTTGCAGAATACAATGCCACGCAGTGCGAAAGGGGAGGACAAATGAAACGCCGCAGTCTTTTCGGGGGTCTGGGCGCTGCATTTACAAGCGCATTAGCGTTCAGCAATTTTATAGTTTCCAAAAAGGCAGGTGCAAAAACCTGGGCCTCTCAGCCAGTACTGAGAGATGGGACAATCAATCCCTGTGATGTAAAAATCAACTTGAAACCCGTGATGACACATATAATTCACACCGGTAAATGGGAAGGGCCGTGCAGGTGGGACCCCGTGAGTGTCAGTGAAGAGAAAGCGCGGGCAGAAGAAAGTTTTATTAAATGGGCAAAGGAGTGCAAAGAAGGCAAAATAAATCTCGATGAAAAAAATGTAAAAATTCTGGAACCGGTCCATATAAAATTTGCGGAAGATTTTATTTTGAGACAGGAAGAAATAAATAAGCTGAAGCCGGACAGCCGGGAAATAGACGCTTGTTTTATCCTCGCCTATGGCTCTTCGATTTCCGCCTTTGAGATCGGCAAGCTGCTCGACAGGCCGATCATGATGGTTGGATTGAACTGCAGAAATGTCGATATCGCCGCTTATACAAGAAGCATGGGTTACGAGGCTTTCGTTCCCGCTGATTATGCCGAGCTGAATAAACTTTTATCCTTATTGCGCGCCAGAAAAGTATTTAATCAGACCAGTATTTTATTCCCCACAGACAAAGGGTTGCCGGCGGTATGTTCGATCTGCGCCATAAACGACCTTCCGGAGCTTGAGGAAAAACTCGGCGTCGCAGTCAAACAGATCCCCTATAAAGAGCTTGACCAGGAAATGAACGAGGTGATGAACAGCAAAACCGAAAGGGAAAAAGCCGAGCAAGCTGCGGACAAATTGCTCCGGAATGCTCAAAAGTCCTTTATCGACAGGAAATACGTTGTCCGGAGCATTCAGTTTTATCAGACCGTGAAGAGCTTGATGAACAGGCACGGCTGCAATGCATTCACCATAGAATGTTTCGAGTTTTGCTCAAACAGGCTGCCGGAAAAATGGACCATTACCCCATGTTTGATCCACACTCTGCTCAGAGACCAGGGATATGCATCCTCGTGTGAGGCGGACCTGGGTTCATTGCTGGCTATGCAATTGTTAATGTCCGTATCGAATAAATCCTGCCACCAGGGTAACGCAGATCCGGTTCAAGGAAGTGAAGATACCTTTAAAATAAACCACAGCGCACCCAGCATAAAAATGAACGGTCTCGACCAGCCCTGCCTGCCTTACCAGTTGGGGCGCTTTGTTGCCTCCGGATGGGGCACCAAGGCAGTGATCAATTTCACGAATAATACAGAAAAAACAGTCACCGTGGCCAGAGTCGATCCTACTGCATCAAAAGTGCTCGTGTTGAAGGGTGAGCTTGTGGGATCGAGCGGCTGGGACAATGACTATCTTGGATGTTCTGTCGAAGCCGTGATCAAACCGCCGGATGGAAGAACCGGGGAATTCATGAAGAAGCGGATTGATTATGGAAATCATCTCCCCTGGGTTTACGGGGATTATTCCGAGGAAATACGTCAGCTTGGTGAAATGCTCAAGCTGGAGGTTGATGTTATTAGCTGAGCGCTGTGTTCTCTCTTCTGGATTCAGTATTACTCAGTAATTGCCAATTTATCACTCTTAGGCCAGAGCTCCAGCATGCCTGCAGTTTTTTCGGAGAAAGACAGGAAAATCATTGAAACGCTGATCGAGCGCTACCCGCAGAAAAAGGCCGCCCTGGGGGATGTGCTCTATCTGGCCCAGGAGTGTTTCGGCAGCCTGACCCCGGAGGTGGAGGAGTATGTGGCCGGGGTGATGGACTTGCCGGTCTCCTATGTTCACCAGGTAGTGACCTTTTACACCATGTATCTGCGCAAGCCTCTGGGCAGGTACCACCTTACGCTGTGCGACAATGTGAGCTGCATGCTTTCCGGAGCGGAAGACCTCCTGGGCCACATCAAAAAGAAGCTGGGCCTCGAGGTAGGGGAAACCACTAAGGACGGGAAATTCACTCTCTGGACAGTGGAGTGCCTGGGAGCCTGTGAGCTTGCGCCAGTGCTCATGGTAGGCGACAAGCTTTACGGTAATCTTACCGCTGAAAAAATAGACAACCTCCTGGATTCTCTGGAGTGAGACATGGGTCAGGTTAAACTTATCAGCCGTTTTTTCGAGATCGAAAATTCTCATCTCCTCCCGGTTTACGAGAGGCACGGCGGTTATTCCGCGGCTCGTCGGGTAGTGACTGAAAAATGGCCGATGGAGAAGATCATCTCGACAGTCAAGGCCAGCAACCTGCGTGGTCTGGGCGGTGCTGGCTTTCCTACGGGTGTCAAGTGGGGCTTTGTCCCCCGGGATCAAGAGGGACCGAAATACCTGGTGGTAAATGCGGATGAGGCCGAGCCCGGCACTTTCAAGGACCGCCAGGTGATGCTTAACGCCCCGCATCTTTTGATCGAGGGCATTATTATCGCCGCTCTGTCTTTCGGAGCAAAGGAAGCGTTCATCTATATCCGGGGCGAATATTTCGAACCCTGCCTGGTGCTTAAACAGGCGCTCAAAGAGGCCGAAGAAGCGGGTTATCTGGGACATAACATTTTCGGAACCTCCCGCTCCCTCGAGGTAACTATCCACCGGGGAGCCGGAGCCTATATCTGCGGCGAGGAAACTGCGCTCCTCTCGAGCCTCGAAGGCTTCAAAGGATGGCCCAAGCTTAAGCCCCCCTTCCCTGCTTTAAAGGGCCTGTTCTCAAAGCCTACTATTATCAACAATGTGGAAACCCTCTCTTACGTTCCGATAGTGATCGATAAAGGACCGGAGTATTTCGCCGGACTCGGTGTCGAGCGTAGCGGCGGAGCGCGGCTGTTCGGGATAAGCGGCCATGTGAAGAAACCCGGGGTCTACGAGCTTGCCCTGGGCACACCGATGAGGGAGCTCATTTACGAGCATGCAGGCGGGATCAGGGAAAACAGGGCGCTTAAAGCGGTTATCCCCGGCGGCACAAGCTGCCCGGTCCTCAAAGCCGGGGAAGCTGATATTTCCCTCGATTTCGACAGCCTGGCGAAAATCGGCTCCATGCTGGGATCGGGCGGAGTGATCGTGATGGACGAGACCACCGATCTGGTCCGGGTGCTCCACCGGATCTGCAGGTTCTATGCGCACGAATCCTGCGGCCAGTGCACCCCCTGCCGCGAGGGGACCGGCTGGATGACCCGGATCATGGAAAGGATCGCGGCTGGAGAGGGCCGCGCCAAGGACCTGGACAACCTGGTGGATATCGCCAATATGATCCTGGGCAACACGATCTGCCCTCTGGGAGATGCCGCGGCCATGCCGGTTGCCAGCTTTATCACCAAGTTCAGGGAAGAGTTCGAGGCAAAGGTCAAAGCCAAATCAGTCGCTGTGGGGTGAGTTTTCCAGCGGAGGAGTTTTGAGCCTGAACGGCATAAAAAAGGTCAGGGTGGTAATTGACGGGAACGAGCACCTCTTTCCCGTGGGGATGACAATCTTCGAGGCCGCAGAGAGCGTGGGGATCGAAATCCCCCATTACTGCTACCATCCCGGGCTTCCGATTGCCGGCGCCTGCAGGATGTGCCTGGTGGAGATCGAAAAAATACCCAAACTGCAGATCTCCTGCTATATGACAGTCGGGGACGGGATGGTGATCCGCACCAACACAGAGCGGGTGAAAAGGGCCCGGGCCGCAATGCTCGAATTCCACCTGGTGAACCACCCGCTCGACTGCCCGGTTTGCGACCAGGCCGGAGAATGCGGCCTTCAGATTTATTACATGACGCACGGCCTCTATATCTCCAGACTGCTCGAGAACAAGGTCAAGAAGACCAAAAAGGCAGCCCAGATCGGCCCGCACGTGATGCTCGACCAGGAGCGCTGCATACTCTGCAGCCGGTGCGTCAGGTTTTGCGCCGAGATCTCGAAAAGCCACGAGCTGGGCATTTTCGAACGGGGAGACTACAGCGAGCTCGATATTTTCCCTGGCAAACAGCTCGACAATCCTTACTCTGGCAATGTAGTGGATATCTGCCCGGTGGGCGCTTTGACAGACCGGGATTTCCGCTTCAAGACCAGGGTCTGGTACCTGGAAGAGGCTGAATCGGTGTGCCCGCGCTGCGCCAATGGATGCAACATCTATATCCACTACAATCTCAAGCGGCCATATAAGAACGACGGCCGACGGATAAGCCGTCTCAAGCCCCGCTACAACAGCGAGGTCAATGACTGGTGGATCTGCGATGAGGGCCGCTACTGTTTCAAGTTCGCAGATAACGATGACAGGCTCCTCGAGCCCCTTGTGCGCCAGGACAGCCGGACAGCCAGACCGGGATGGGAGGAGACTCTCGGGCGGGCCGCTGAAAGGCTGCGCGCCACCGCCGCCGCTGCTAAAGTGGAGGTGGCTGTCCTTGTTTCACCGCAAGCATCCAATGAAGAACTGCACATTACAAAGAGAATTTTCAACGAGCAGCTTCCGGGATGCGGGTTCTATTTCAGTGCGCTGTCGCCTTTCGAGCCTACTGAAGACAGCCTGCTGCGCAAAAAGGATAAAAACCCGAACACCAGAGGTGCAGAGCTTATGGGCTTGAGCTCGGATTCAGCCGGGGTGAAAAGCCTCGCTGAGCTCAAATCAGCGGCCCTGGCCGGCAAAATCGGCGCGCTCTTTATCGCCTACCATGATCCGCCGGGTCTGCCGGAATCCGAAAACCGGGGCTGGGCTGAGGCCATCGAGCGCATACCTTTAATTATCTATCAGGGTACCAACAATACGGCAACCAGCCGCTCGGCGCATATTGTGCTTCCTGCGGCAACTTTCGCAGAGCGCGAGGGCACGGTGACAAATTCAAGCTCCAGAGTACAGATCCAACGGCGCGCTTTCAGCCCGGCGGGCGAGGCGCTTCCAGGCTGGGAGATCATGCGCTGCCTGGGCGAGGCATTGGGCGGAGTCTACAGGTTCGAAAATGCAGAGCAGGTTTTTGACGATATGGCTCAGAAATATCCGGCCTTTGCCGGGCTGGACTATGGAAAAATCGGCTCATCAGGGATCATTGTAACGAGCGGGAAATAGTGAAGGTTTGTTTATGTTGATCGATCTGTTGATCAAAACAATTGTCATCCTTGTGGTCTTGAACGGGGTTCTCGCTTTCGGCGGGTTTCTCACCTGGGTTGAGCGCAAGCAGAGCGCGGTGATGCAGGACCGTATCGGCGCAAACCGCGCCTCTATCCTCGGCTTCAGGCTCTGGGGGCTGTTTCATATCCTGAGCGACGGGATCAAGATGTTCGCCAAGGAGGAGTTCACCCCGACCACCGAGTACCGCAAGCTGTTCTGGCTCGCCCCGTTTATCTCGTGGTTTTTCGCCCTGACAGCCTTTGCGGTCATCCCTTTCTCTGATACTATCAGCCTGTGGGGCAAAGAGCTGACCCTTCAGATTGCCAACCCGGAGATCGGCATCCTGTTTGTTTTTGCGATGATGGGTATGTCGATCTACGGGGTGATCCTCGGCGGCTGGTCCTCGAGCAACAATTACGCCCTCCTGGGAGCCATGCGGGCCAGCGCGCAGATGATAAGCTACGAGGTGGCTCTGGCAGCTTCCGTGGTCGGGCCGCTGATCGTGTTCGGAACCCTGAACATGCAGAAAATTGTCGAGTGGCAGGGCCAGACTTACGGCGGCTGGCTGCCCCTGTGGGGAGTAGTGGTGCAGCCCCTGGCTTTTCTTCTGTTTATCACCGCCGGTGCGGCGGAAACCAAAAGGGTGCCTTTTGACCTGCCAGAGGGCGAGTCCGAGATTATCGGCTTCAACCTCGAGTATTCGAGCATGCGTTTCGGCGCTTTCATGTTCACTGACTTCGTGGAAAAGATACTCGTGTCCTGCCTGACTGTCACAGTGTTCCTGGGCGGCTGGCAGGTCCCGTTCCTGGCAGAGAGCGGCTTCGTTTACGGCCCGGAAACCTTGCTCCCGCTGGATATCAGGCTTGTCTGGCTGCTCCGGGCGGCCGCTTTCCTGGTCAAAGTCTGTATCGTGATCTATGTTCTGATGCTCGTGCGCTGGACCCTGCCCCGCTTCCGTTACGACCAGCTCATGCGCCTGGGCTGGAAATTCCTGCTGCCGCTGGCTTTCGCCAATATAGTGGTCACTGCTGCGGTGGTCTTTATCCTGAATTCGTGAATCAGACCGGATAAGTCATTTGTTGGAGGTTTTATATCATCTTGGGCAAGATAACTGTTAAAAAGATCGATACCAGGCCTACGCTCACCTTTCTCGAGCGCACGTACCTGAAAGAAATCCTGCGGGGTTTGTGGATCACCAACCTGCATTTCGTGGTCAATATCTTTTTCCACATCCTGCACCTGTTCGGGATCAGGACAAGACGAAAAGGGGCGGTGACAATCCAGTACCCGGAGGAGCACAGGGGCTACCACCGCCGCCTGCGCACCTCGCACTACTTGACAAAGCGCGAGGACGGCAGCCCGCGCTGCGTGGGCTGCATGATGTGCGAGACAGTCTGCCCGGCCCACTGTATCTTTATCACCGCTAAGGAACACCCGGACCCGAACGTGGAAAAACAGGCTTATTCCTATACTATCGATATGGGCAGGTGTGTCTACTGCGGGTTCTGTGTCGAGGCCTGCCCTGAGGATGCGATCCGCATGGACTCGGGCCACCTGGAGATCAGTGCCTACAGCCGGGAAGAAATGGTCTACCCCATAGACCGGCTGCTGAAGATCGAGCATGATCCCAAGCCGTACAAGGACTATGGAAAATATCTCGAGGAGTTTTTGAGGTAAGCTTTTTCGACGCGAGACTGCCGGGTTATTAAACTCAAAGCATAGTAGTTTCGCGCATTACCCATTTTCAATACAGTTTCTTTTATATTTTAGTCTCCCCTTATTCCGCCTTTCTATAAAAGCTTTCATTAGTTAAGCCTTTACTCCTGCCTGCCGCCTGGATATTCCCGCCCTGTCTACCTCATGATCTGCTCTGCCAGCTCGAGGCGCGCCCTGTACCAGTCTTCCGGCCTGTGCGACCAGCTCCCCGGATCAGACACCGGGTCCCCTGGGAAAGGCCAGGTCTCCCGCAGGGCCCGCCTGATTATCCGGCTCACTATCCGGTCAGCCGCTGCCCCGCTGTCGCTGTTTTTCCGGGTGAGCAGCCAGAAATACTCGTAATCCTGAATACTGCGGCGCATCATTTTGAGCCTGATCGAGGGCAGCACCTCGCCAGGCAGGCCTATCTGTTCTCCCGGGTAAATATACATGACCCGGAGGTAGCTACCGCTAAGGTCCTCGCTCTTTCCCATCCGGCGGAACACATTGCGCCCGCCGGTCACCGCGAACTCCCAGTCGCACACTCCGCCGATACGGTTCTTCCAGGCAATCCACATCCAGGTGCGGAACCCCAGGGACTCGCCGTTGACATTGTTAGTCCCGACAGCAGGCGCATAACCGTTGTAGAACCAGACATCGGTCCAGGGGCTTCCCGGGCGCATGTTGAGCACTTCCGGGACTAGACACACGCCGTGGCAGTTCCACAGATCGACCACATCTTTCAGATAGCTCACTGTCTCCCGGGTGCCGGGCGCGATCTTCCCGTCAACGTCGAGGTCAACAGCAGCGCTCAGGCCGTAATCGATATCAGTGCGGTATTTGATCCGTCCGGCGCCGCTCTCTTTGAGAATCTCCCCGAAGCGCCTGACCAGGCGCAGCTCCTTGCCCTGGGGTCCCGGCTCATCCACTCCGCCAGGGAAAAAGTAGATTCTCGTTTCAGTCCAGCCCCGCTCGTTGAAATGCCGCTCGAACTCGAGGAGAATCCGCTTGAGGGCGGCTTCGTATTCAGGTGTAAAATGCTCTAAGGCGCTGTCTCCAGGCATAGGGAACGGCCAGTTGCGGCCCTTCCAGGCTCCCCCTTTGTCCTCGCGCCAGATTCGGGCGTCAATCGGCAGGACAATATGCTTTACAGGCTGCCCCCGGCCCGGGCCTTCCACGAATGCCGAGCCGTCGAAAAACCTGCCCCACCGCTGGTCGTACTGTCGCCAGTCAAACTTTACTCCATACCCTTCCCCCACCAGCTCCGGACCGATCGTGCTCGGGCAGAGAGTGAGCCTGTGGCTCTGGGCCATGCGCCAGGTTTTCAGTTCCAGCTCCTCCGGTCCCCTGGCGAGCCGTCCATAATCGAGGATCTCCCAGGTAGTGTGAAACTCATCCGGGATGGTGAAATCAAAAACCTCAAGCTCCATGGAGAGGACCAGGTCCGGTTCCCCCCCGGCGCTTACCTGCAGCGTGCCGCGATATTTTCCAGCGCTAGCGCTGTCCGGCACATAAAGGTCCATCCAGACAGCCTGGTTGGTCTGGGTCGTGAGATACTGAAAAGGCTTGCCTTCTTCATCGAGCGAATAAAAATCCTCGCCCGGGATATCAAAAGGCGCCCCGTGTTTCTGCGCATCGAGCGGGATCAGGGCATCCGGGTACCAGCCGGTCTTTAAGGGAAAAAAGACACCCTTTTCCCTCTGGCTTCGGGTGAGTAGAATGTACCATTCCCTGAAAAGCCTGACCTGCGAGGCCGGGATGCTCGCGCCGCCTGCTGATTCGAGGCCCGACACTCCGATTGAAACCCCTCTGACAGGCCGGTCTGTGGCGATAATCAACTGGCAGGAGACCACTTCATTGCAGGCAGCTTTGAGGGAGATCGTGCGGGAATAAGAGTCCCAGACCCAGTTTTTTTCCCTGCAGCCGGATTCGATTACAGGCCCGAAAAAGGTCTGCATCCCTTCGATTGCTCTTCCAGATTCCGGGTCAATCCGCACCCCGTCCCCGACAGCCCAGACATCCAGTGCGCAGGCGTGATCCACTGAAGAAAAAATTATGCCTGCCAAAATGAAGAAAAAGAGCGCATGACAGTTCATTTTCATAGCGGAACCCTCCTGTGCGGAATTCTATTTCAGGATTTCAGCAAAAAAAAGACCGCCTGCGGACGGTCCTTTTTTCAATATTTGAATTTCCTACTTCACCGGGTGGAAAGCAAAGTCTGTAAACTCAGGCATCTCGCCCACCAAGGGCGCGAGATAGTCGATAAAAGCCTGGGTCACGAACATGCCCGACTGGTCGATAAACTGATCCGGCATGGGTTTGGCCTTTACTGCCACCTCGCCCAGGAGGGCCGTGCCGAGCCTGGTGCAGTAGCAGCCGCCCTCGCTGCCCCGCTCGATCGAGACCATCAGCCCGGTTTTGCCCTCGCCGGCAAGCTCGACTGCCCGCTGGCCGCAGAGATAGGCTTCCTCGAGATCCAGGCAGCTTACACGGTCTGAGCCGCACATCTGCAGGGACTCGACCACCTGGAACTCACCCCTCTGACCCTTGAACCTGTCCCCGATCATCTTATGCAGCATCATCGCCGCGCTGGTGCCGCCCATGGCGCCGAACTCGACATTGCCGAAGCGGTCCACGGTCTGGGAGGCGGAGATCGGGGTGCCGTCAGCATAGGAGACACCTTCGCCGCAGGAGATCGAGCAGAAACCGTATTTCTTGTAGCATTCCCCGACCTTAGCCAGGAATTTTTCCTTGTCGAACGCGCGCTCGGGGATCAGGATAATGTGCGGCGGGTCCTCCTCGTTCTTTTTTGCGGCAATCGCGCTTGCAGCAAGCCAGCCTGAATCGCGCCCGACTGCCTGATAGATCACGTACTGGTCCACTTTCTGCATGTCACGGGCCAGGCGCCCGCCCTGCTGCACCGAAAGGGCCACGTAGCGGGCAGCGCTCGGGTAACCGGGCGTATGGTCAGTGCCGAAAAGGTCATTGTCCACTGTTTTGGGGACACCGATGCCGTGGAGCTCGTAGCCGTTCTTCCTGCAATAGTCCTCGACCCTGTTGATCGTGTCCATGGAGTCATTGCCGCCGATCATGAAAAAGTAGCGGATGTCGTATTTTTTAAGGACTTTCAAAATCGCGGGAAAGTCCTTATCCTGCAGCTTGTGCCTGCATGAACCCAGTGCGCTTGAGGGTGTCTGGCGCAGGGCGGCTATGGTGCGCGGATCCTCTTTTTTCAGATCCGCGAGCATCTCTTTCATAAAGCCCTCGATACCCCAGCGCATCCCGTAGACCCCGCTGATACAGTCCTGGCGCATCGCAGCCTCGATCACCCCGCAGAGGCTCGAGTTGATTACCGAGGTCGGACCGCCGGACTGTCCGATAACAGCGTTTCCTTTAAGCATGGCATTACTCCGTTTATTCTGGCTTGAGTTTCTCCGATGAGCTACCATGCAAGCCAGGCTTGCAGGTAATAAAAGCTATCAAGTCTTTTCGCGAAACTCTTTATTTCAGGAATTGTCAACCCGTATTTTCGCGTTAATGATCAAACAGTACGTTTGTTAACCGGCAATCACCTTGAAAGTGCCGTCGGCATAAAACCGCGGACGGTCGTAAATCCTGACCCCCTTGACCACCCTGCTGATCACCCCGGCCTCAGAGGGGCTGTCGGGTTTCAGGCCGTAGGAAAGCGATTTAAAGACCCCGAGGCTCTGGCCGATAACGACATAAGCCGGGCTCTGGTAGTCATCGGGAATCTCGCAGCCATGCTCGATCACCAGGTCAGCCGCGGCTTTCACCTCGGCATCCGCTTTCCTGCAGACTGCGATCTTTTTCATGCCGATTCCCTTATTCTTGACCCCGTTCATCAGGTCCAGCTCGTAGCGGTGAACCAGGGGCTCCTCGCTCATGAGATAGACAACCAGGGTGTCGTTATGGACCACCGCTTCCGGGCCGTGGCGCAGTCCCAGGAAACTGTCGAACTTGCCCACCACCTTGCCGTCTGTCTCCTCCTGGAGCTTGAGGTGGCATTCCTTGGCGCAGCCGAACAGGGTGTTCGAGCCCAGGAAAACCGCTCTCTCGAACGGCTCGCCGCACAGGGCTTCGAGAGCCCCGGAGTACTGGGCCATGATCTTTTTGCCTGCCGCAGCGAGCTCTTTGGCAATCTTAGCATAACGGGCAGTGTCCTTGATCGAGGCGATATACTGGCCCGCGACCACCATGCTCGAAAACGAGCTGGTCATGGCCAGGGACTTATCATTGGTTTTCTCTGGCAGAAGGATCAGCAGGCTCCGCCCTTTGGTCTCCCGGCCCATCTGGGCCAGCTTGCCGTCCTTGTTGCATGTAATCACGATATGTTTTATATCGCTCTTCGATTCCTCGCCCAGCACAAAGGTGCCCACGCTTTCCGGGCTGTTGCCCGAGCGGGCGAAATGCACCAGGAAATATTTCTTACCTGGCAGAAAGAAAGCCTCCGGGTCAGTGATAATCTCCGTGGTCCCCACTGCCTTGGCCTTATAATCGCTGACCTTATTGTACAGGCTCTCCAGACAGAGGCCGATAAAAGCCGAGGTCCCGGCGCCGGTGAGCAGGACCGTGCGATCAGTCTCTCCGCCCAGATAGGAGAGAATCTCCTTTTTCTGCTTTTCGAGAATCGCCAGGGTCTCAAGCCACATCTCGGGCTGCTGGTAAATCTCGGCGGGGGTGTACTCGGTGCCTTTGGCTTTCTTCTCTTTCCCAGGCGCCTGAATCAGTTTGAGCAATGCATCCGGCATTATAAACTCCTTCCAGGTAACTTAATTATAAAATCTGGATTATCACAAAATTTAGTAAAATGGAATAGGCTTTAGGTCATTTGAAAGCGTTTTTAGCCGGCATTATTCACAAAATTAACCAAAGCCTGTACGGGCAGGCCCCTGTGCCTGCCCAATGTTTGGGATTTCCTCGATGTAAATCGGGCGGCCACGGGGGGCCGCCACTACAAAAACGGGAACGGAAAATTTTTTTATGAATAATGGCGGTTAAACACACTGCCAGACCCACGAATTTTTCGATTTTTTTCTCATCACTCATAATCCGGACCTGGCGATCCGGTGCGCCTCGGCAACCGCCACCGCGAAATCGCGCACATCGATAGGATTGAACGAGGGGAGGTTCTCGTCCCTGGCGATTTGCTCCGCGCTGGTTCCTTTCTGCGCGGCCATTAAAGTCCTGGCAATCGTTTTGGGGATATCGCTCCTCTTGTCGCCGATAATAATGCTCAGGAAATCATCGCTGCCGAAAGCCTCCCGGCCGAACTCCCGCAGGCCCGCATCTTTCGAGTAATTGCCATCCTCGACTGCCGGGGAGATCAGGTCCACTCCGAAATCCTCATAGACCAGGGCCTTGCGGCCCGAGCGCTTCTCGAAATCAGATGTGATCGCTTTCAGGCTCGCGAAGTCGAAACCTTCCTTGTCCTTGTCATCGATCCAGATAGCGAGACGGTCCGGGCCTTGTTTCTCGACCCGCACGCTGATCAGGGGGTGGGTCTTGACCAGGGCTTTATAGAGCCCGCGCATGTTTTCCACCCCTGAGCTGAAACTGATCCTGCCCGCGGCCCTGTCGAACTCGACCTTGCTCTCCGGAGCACAGGCTTTTGCAAGCTGGGCCATATCGGGTCTGCGACCCTTGACAAGGGGATGCTCGAGCAGGTTCCCGTTCCGGTCGCCCTCGATATAGATCGCTCCGGCGCCGGTCGAGTAATTGCCCTGGAAAGCGACTTTCACCCTGCCCTCAGCGGCTGACAAGAGAACATCCCGCACGAAATTCAGCGCTTCCTGCTCATTGTAAGGATAGAGGTAGTGAAATTCCCCTTTCCGCTCATAGACCATGCCGTATTCGCCTACAGTGCCTAATCCCTCCACCTTGAGACGGTTCTCCTTGAAAAATTCCATGCTCATCAGGTCCCAGCCGGTGCAAAGGGTGACCTCGATACCCCGGACGCCGATCAGGTAGCTGATAGCCTCGCTCGATCCGGGGTACGGCGTAAGCTCGGAGTCGTCGCAGTCCACTATCGGTCCGTTGACATCCAGGCCGCAAACGATATTTCCGCCGACATTCCGGCCGGTCTCCCGGCTCACCTTGAGTATATCCCCGATCAGGTCGACCAGCTTGTCTTTGTCGAGCGCCAGTTTTTGCGCAATCTTTTCCACAGGCGCGGACAGCTTAATTTCTGAAAAAGACATCCTTCCTCCGCTAAATACAAATAAACGATTACCGATATGTATGTTCCATGTGGATTAAAACTCAGCCCAGCGACGGCGTAACCCTGATTGTCCGCAGATCCTTTTCGCCGGGTCCAAGCTGCACCACTCCGACTTTGCGGTCAAAAGGCTCCTGTTCCTCGTGGTCGTCCATTCCCT
>Ga0307379_10003783_pt1 | contig 21832 bp, 18 predicted proteins | sample UN2MG_FD_202237 | JGI IMG/M metagenome (GOLD analysis project Ga0307379, IMG submission 202237) | Soil microbial communities from Risofladan, Vaasa, Finland - UN-2 | ecosystem: Environmental > Terrestrial > Soil > Coastal area > Acid sulfate soil | place: Finland: Risofladan, Vaasa | collected... | reverse complement strand
GTCTTGATGGTAAATACGATCAACGAACTTTACGGACTCAAGCTTGTATACGACGCTAATTCTAAGATAAAGAGCGACGACGACTGTGCTGACGCTATAGCCCTCCTGCATTTCTGGTGGTTAGGAACCGAGGAGGATGAGTCATGAGTCATGAAGAACATATGTTCATACGATATCTAGCCGACTGGGGGAATCGACTTCAAGAAGTTTATACTGGAGACGAGCAGGGCGATGATGTAGAACAGGAGATGATTAATCGTATTACCCTGAACACGCTTCTTGAGAAGCTTACTCCTATGGAGCAGGAAGCTATTATCATGTGGTCTCGAAAGTACCCCATTCGAGAGATTGCGCAGGTTATTGGGGAGAAGTATGATGAAAGAGACGATACAAACCCCCTCTCCGTTACCGCTATGCGGTCGAGGATTCTGAAAATCCTCGAAAAACTAAAGAACTTGGCTAATTCTTAGCAAAAGTGACCCAAAGATCGAGACTTATATATAGGAGTGTGCGGTGGCTAGATCAAAAGGGATGTCTTGGAAAGAGATTATGGCTTACGAGCGTATCATCGTAGCTATAGCCACGAAGTATAGTGGGGACATGACCCTGCGAGACGATGTTGTCCAAGAAACAATGCTACGTCTACGCACGGACAAGAATCTCGATACTTCAAGATTTGATCCTATGAAGAAAGACGCCGCCATACGTACGACCATTCGTAACAAGGTCATACAGGTGTTGACTTCTCGCGCCCACGGCCGGTTTAAGTTTGACTCTCTAGACGGACTTCTAGAGTACGGATTCCAACTCGACTCTAAAGGTGTTGTTAGATGTCCTCCGTACTTTATAAACAAGCACGGCATAGACGACGACGAAGATGGAGGTTATGGGGCTGGTAGGGAGGGACAGTGATACAAGTTCGCAGATATAAGATAGGCACTAACTTCACGGACGACGACGTCCGTCGTTGGAAAGACCAGCTTATTTGGTGGATCAACGAAACTATGCCAAAGGTCGAAAATCCAGACGAACAGGCTGATCGAATCTTACTGGCTGCTATGAATGGAACGAAGATTGATGGATCGTTCTGGCAGGGGGTGTCAGACGACTTCTTCAAACGAATCAAGGTTCTGGCCAGTTACGATCTTGAAAAAGGTATTGGTACTCGTCGTATACGTTCCAAGAAACAAGATCCAAGGCCTAAGTTGACCGATGAGGATCTTCCGCCTATTGATATGAGTCGAGTCTTAGACATCAAAGCGCGGTACAAAAAAGATTTGATCACGAAATACGGCCACCTTGATAGTCCGGTATACGAACCAAAAGTAGATGAGTTGGCGGAGACCGTGGCGAAGAGTCGGGCAGTTTCTCAGGACTTTCTAACTGCGAAAGGCAAGACGTTGGAGCAGTACAACAAGATTCGAGAATCGTTGCATAAACAAATCGACGGTTTGATGAAGATGTTGGAGATTGCTCCAGAGCAGTTAATGAAGAAGCAAAAAGAAGCGGACTCGGCTGATGTGGGGAGCTTGGTTGCTGAGTTAGAGTCGTACGGAGAGGTATGGAGAGATTTCGAACGTATTGACGCTTTGCGGGAGTTGATACAGTTTTATCATATGCTGAACGCACAGCGTCCGGACGGTACGCCCCAACTAAACGATTGGGAACTTTGGCACATGACTCGAAACCGTCCAGTACGGTTTACCTGTAGGTGCGGAGAGGTGTACGAGCTTTTGGGTGGGTTTACCCCAGAAGAGATAGAACAAGCTTTACAACAGGCCTACAAGGTTTACGGCTATGGGTTAAAGCCGTTAGAAGGTCTTGAGTATGTGGACCCTTTGTTGGTTAACGAGGAGCTTCTGGATCAAACTATAGCGGAGGAGATGCCCACTAACGTAGTGGATAATGACCAAACTGAGATTGACGAGTAGTTTCAAAAGCCTTCCTATCGAAGCGGAACCAGTTCTCAAAACTTACGGACGCCATGTCGCCTTCTTAAGACGGCACCCTGTGCACGCGGCCCGTATGTTGTTTGGTATAATGATACCACCACACGAAGGAGTAATGCTGAGTATTTCGTGGATGGGATATATCAAGAACACTCTAGTATGTTCTCGTGGTACCTCCAAAAGCTTTACCATTGGGTCTTTGTTTGCTCCTTTGAATGCGTTGTTGTTTAGAAACAACAATGTTCTAGTAGCCTCGGCTTCTCGGTTTCGCGGTGGTAAGGTTGTCCTAAAAGACAGCGCCAACCTTTTTCTCGGACGATTGCGGAGCCAGAGACTGACTAAAAGGTGGGCACTACGTTCACTCACGCACCCTGCATCCGCGCTAAAAAAAGAACCAGATATGTGGAGCATGGATTTCAAGTCCTACTCTACTTTTTACACGGTTCCTACAAACAACGAAGAAGCTATTCGTGGCCTTCGTGCTAGGGTGCTTGTTATTGATGAGCGAAATTCGTACGATGGTGAAGTTATCCAGCGCGTCTATATTCCGTTCCTAGCGGTTGGTGGTGATTTTTCAAGCCCGGCTGCTTCTTCAGGTCAAAACCAAGTCTTTTATGTCGGTACTATTGACTACACATACAAAGACTGGTACAAAGACATCGCTGTTACCGAGGATCATGCGAAAGTCCAGTTTCTCATCCAACAGGCGATGATGAAAAAGGATTGGGAGACCTATGACATGCTGCGGGCGCAGCACGGAAAAAAGGTTTGGGGCAACTCCTTCTCTTTACTACGATACGATTATACCGACTTGCTTATACCTACGAAGATAGGACGGTATTGCGTAAAGTATCCCGGTGCGATTCAGGGGAAGCACATCAAAGCGGACGAGCGCGATTCCGTCGATTATATCTACACCTATCCGGTGGAGAAAGCCCAGCTAGAAAAGCCATTGGATGATGGAATCGTAGATCCGGAATCGTGGGAAGCTGAGAATAGAAACGTGTTTATCCAAGCCTCTGGAACATTGTACCCACCAGTGCTTTTGGAAAGAGCAACAGGACCGATCTTCAGTGAAGCCGAAGAGAAGAAACGTGGTTGGTTTTTTGAGAAAGAAGGTGGTCGATACACCCCACCGGTTCTTTTTGACTGCAAAGATCCTTGCGTGTTGGGAATCGACGTAGCCCGCTCAACAGCCTTCACAGCCTTCGTCATAATTAGGGTTGGCATCGCGGATGTGTCTATGTACCAGCAGGCTGGGTACAGCTTAGCGACTCATAGCGGGCATTCTCAGTGGTCAAACGTTATCTGGGCCGAGCAGCACCAGCACATGACCATTCGAGAGACTATCGCGAAGATTGACGAGCTTAGGACGCGGTACAACATTGTAAAGACTAGCGACATTCGTGGAATTGTGATGGACGCCGGAGGAGGCGGAACACATGTTAGAGACGAGTTGGCTAATCCAAGTCCCCCGGTTAACGAGTTGGGTGTCCCTGATCCAGAGTGGAAGTCTCCACAGCGTGTGTATGATCCTCTCGACAAGGAATACGAAGTACTAAACCGAGACCCAGATGCGTGGCCCGGACTTAACTTGTTACGGACTACGGCGGTCATCAACCAAGAACTTGTCAGCTTTACGCGAGCCCATATGGATGCGGGCATGCTGTTGCTAGCCCCATTTCGGTCAAGAGAGCAACGCAAAGATCCTCAGCAGATTCTACTGCCGGGTTATTTAGGCGTTCAAACTTTGAAGACCCAGTTACTACGTATTCAAGCTCGGCCTACGCCTAGCGGAAAGAACGTGCAGTACGTGATTCCCGGCAAGAAGGAATCTATAGACAATCAGAAGGATATGTTTATGGCTTTTTTGTACGCTGGTTACGCGTTGCGTGAGTTCGTACTTCGTGCGAGCCAACCTAAACCCTCGGCGGAACCAGTCGCTTTTGCTTCGTTGGTGCGTCCACCACGAAGTTTGGGAATAATGCGTCCAATCAGGAGGTAAGTTATGAAATACAATTGCCGAAAGTGTCGGAAAACTTTAGAGAGCCAACAGGTCAAGTTTGTGCTTGTTGAAGAGGTTTCTAATAAGCCACGCATCCGCGTGTGTATGAATTGTCATACTAGAGGAATCAAGACAGCTGCGAAGGACTATTCTCAGTCCTTCCTGCCCGGAGCCAAGCTCGGGCTCTAACCGAAGGGGGGAAGTATGGCGAGTAAATCAGTCGCTAAGACGCGTGTAGCAAAAAAAGCGAAAGACCCGATAAAGGAGCAAACCAAACTCATCGAAGCAGCGGGTGGGGTGGTGCCTGGCGCCATCGCCGCTGTGGCTGGTGGTGAGGTTCGTACTTTGGACCAAATTTTTCCTGGCAGTCGAAACGCTGCCGTTAGAAACAGTTTGCGGGAAGGACAACTTGCTCGTGTTGGGAATGCGATTTACTCCGCAGACGTTGGTCCAGACGGAAATGTTTTCGCGGTTGCCGCTGCTGTACCGCGTGCCCCAACCAAGGCCGAGACTTTTCTTAGCCAAAGCGTCCCAGATCTTCAAGCCATTGGAGGTTTACAGCGAGCCCAGAAGATTGAGTTGTTTCACGAGATTGCTAAGAAAGAGGGCATAATCAACAATGCTCTGAAAAAGAAAGCCTCTCTGATTTCACAGGAAGGTACTTTTAAGGTACGCATGGCCAAGCAGGGCAAGCGGCCGCGCGCTGCCGTCTCTAGTGATCTTTTAACGCTGTTGACTTTCTGGCTTGAGAATGTCAACAGCAATAAACCGGAAGGAGTTATCACGGGATCGAGAGGGCTGAAGCAGGTTATTCGGCGGGGGTCTCGACAGGCGCTGATCGAGGGGGATTTGTTTCTTCGCGAGCAGTGGGAGAGCATCCCGGTTCCGCAACTACAGGGTAAGTCTTTCAAGCTGCCCGTAATACTTCAGGCGATTAGCTCTGCTGAGATTGAGATTTCAGAAGACCTGTTTGGACTTGGTATCGAGCTTTATTACTGGAAGCCGAGCGGAGCTAAGATTCGAAGTCTTCTCAATCCGCGTGATCCTAACGCCAAGAAGGTAATCGACAAATCGATTAGTAGTGATGTTTTAGCACAGTTGCGAAAAGACCGTCAGGTTCTTCTCGATCCTGCTTTGCTGATTCACGTTAAGAATGCCGGTGTGGATTCTCAGCCGTATGGAGATTCCGATGTTGAGGCAGCGTTAACCGACATCGCTTACGCGCGAGCGTTAAAAGCTCTTGACTTTGTTACCATCGAGTCTTTAGTGAACCGTATGCTTATTGTTAAGATTGGTGATCCGAATCCGGAATCGGCGTTCCATAATCTAGCCACTGTACAGCAGCGCGTAAACGTATTCAACCGGCTTCTCTCCGAAGTTGGTCCGAACATGTTTGTTGTGTGGGCCGGACACGATATTGAAACCACAGACGTAGGCGCGCACGATACTCTTTTAGACACCGCTTCTCGCCACACCCTTGCAGGCGAGGCCGTGAAGATGGCTTCTGGAGTTCCTGATCCACTGTTGACTGGTACTGCTTCTGGTGGTAATGCGGTCGCTTGGGCCGGGTTTATTTCGTTGGCTGCGGTTGCGGCCGAGTTGCAAGAAGAATTCGCTCAATCCTTATCTCAGCTTGGAAAGCGTGTTGCTGAAGAGAACGGGTTTGAAGACGTAGATGTCGTGTTTGAGTTCTCTCAGACGCTGCTTGCGGATAGAGAGGCTAACTCGAAAATCATGGCTCAGGCGTATGACCGTGGAGTACTTAGCAACCATTCGTACCTTGAAGAGCTTGGTAAAGACTACGACGTGGAGAAAGAGCTTCGTTCTGCGGAGAACGAATCCGGGGATGGTGAGACTTTCGCGCCGCGTGGTAAGACGATGGGTGGTCCAGGTGGGGAGACTACTCCGGGAAACGACGTAGAAAAGGGCCGTCCTACGAAGACGGACGATACGGAAAAGAGCGGTCCAGACCGGGACCGTGAGGACAAAACTACTTGAGAACACTAACCGATTCGCCTAGCAGAACTTAGACGTAGTTTTTCTTGGTTAGTTATCCAGACTTATTTATAGGTAGCTCCGCATTGTATTAAACTGGAGAACTGCTATGGAACACCTCAAGAAGGTAGAATTTTTAGTTGAGGCGTCAGTGGTTCCGGTGGATGATGAACGCGAGCTAGATCAGATTCTGGAAGCTGCCGAGGGTCTTGGACTCTCGAAAGAAGCGGCGGGACCAATCGGAAAAGACGGCAAACCCCGGATGCTGCTTATTACTTCATGGATTGCTCATGAAGGACGTAACGGTAATGGGTACGCCTTTGTTCGACCCGAGCTTGATGCACGAGTACGTCAAGGTCTTTTCACTCCGCCACACGGTGGGCTGATGGACTTTAATCACGACTACACGCCTATCGGCTTCTGGTACAAGTCATCCTTTGCTTACCACGACTCCGCAGAAAAGTGGGGAGTTCTAGCAAACGGAGCTATTTGGGCTTGGCGGTTTCCCGAAGTTGCTGACCAACTGCTTGCAGAGCAGCAACGCGAAGGAACGATTAAGGTGTCAATGGCTTGTCTTGCTGAGTCTAGTGAGTACACACAGAATTATCCGGGGTATGAAGACGAGTTTACCGAGGTTCTTCATAATCCCATATTTTTCACGACGAGTGTGCTTAGTGTTCCGCCAGCAGACCCTAACGCAGAGGGCCATGTAACAGAGGACGCAACTAATCCTCCAGTTGCTGCGGCCAGTAATGAACATTCAGACTCTGATGTTGAGTTAGTAGCCGCCTCGCGGCACGAAACCAAGGAGGAAGTAGATATGGATGAACTGAAGGAGAAGCTCGATTTGGCGACGGCAAAAATCGCTGATTTAGAAGCGAGAGTTGCCGAGCTTAAGTCGTTTAACGAGACTCTTCAGGCTGAAGCATCTACAGCCAAGCAAGAGGCCGTGGCGGCTCAGACTGCGTTGGCTGAGGCAGCAAAGAAAACCGATGAGTCCACTAACAAGATTAATGAACTCGAAGTTGCTCTTGCTTCGGCAGTAGAAGCTCGTGAAGGGCTTGAAAAGAGCCTCGTTGAGGCTACAGAAAAGCTCACTGAGTATGAAGTTAAGGAGGCAGAGGCTGCCAAGAAGGAGCGTCTAGAAGCGCGTCTGGCCGAGCTTCCAGAAGTTGTCCGCGATAATTTGGAAGATCATCCCGAGAATGAAGCGATTCTAGAAGCTCTAGCTAGCGCTTCTGATGAGGATTGGACCAAGACGAAGACTTTATTTGCGCTCGCCTCTGGTGGTGCGGATTATAAAGGTCGTTCCGACCGTGAAGGACGGCTTCCGTCTGCGACCGGAAAAACGGGTCTTTCATCTATAGATCATTACCTACGTTAACAACGTACGTTTTAGGAGGTTGAAGTATGATTCATCCAGCTAGTGATAAGTATCTGGCTTTTTCGGTTGTAGCTGGTGAGGCGATGGAACAAGGTAGCGTATTAAGGTTCACAGACCTAAACGACGGAACAGGTCGCATGCAGGCTTTCATAGCTAATGCAACCGCAGACGTTTCGGAGTTTGGTACGTTCATGGCGTACTACATTTCGCCGGACTCTCAAGACACTGAGTTTACCGGTGCGCCTCAGTCTACCACGTTCACGCTAAACACAGACACTGGAATTAGTGGAGGTACTCACACGATTGCATCGGGTACCGAAATCGCAGCGATTGGTGGTGCTAAGGTTGCTCTTGTCCGTATGGACAGGAACAGTCTCTATCTTACGCCAACAACGCTGGTGTCTTACACGCCGGGCCTTAACTTGAAGCTACACACGAGTGGCCGTATTTGCCTTGATGCAAACGACGATCTTGATGTGTTAACCGCTAAGGTTATCGAGAACGACGGCGCAACAATTGTTGTACTTCTAGCTTAAGCGACAGGAGGATAAACGTATGATTAAGGGTATGCGTGAAGCAAAGCGTACATCTGACGAACTGCTCGAAGCTAGAAGGTTTATCATCGAAGAGTTCGCAAAGTATAAGAAGGTCGGTGAGATCGTAGCAGATCCACAATTCGTCTTCAAAATTTCGGAGTTGATTCGTCAACTCGCGCAGGACCAGTTTGCACTTACTGATCCTTCGCCTCTATTCGTAAATCGTGCCAGCGCCGAACTCGGTCAGACACTTGAGGTCGAGGAAGTCGTCAACACGATGAAGGCTGTGCGTCGCCATCCGGGGTCACACCCACTGGCCTTTACGCCATCAAAGCGTAAGTACCCAGTTACGACCGCACAGTACGATCTACCGTTCGCTATCGACTTGGAGAAGATCCTTCGTCGTCAGCTTTCGGCAGACGTGTTTGTCGATCACGCAGCGGAGGCCCTAAGTCGTCTGTATGTTGAGACGGTTCTTGGTGCTGTCGAGGCTGCTGTATCGGGTAATGACCACTACGGCCGTGCGATGACTTCAAGTGTCGGCACAGCGGTAGACGCAACCACCCTTGATGCGGCTCTTCGCAGAATGGGTGACATCAACTCTGATGTGTTTATTGCAGGTCGTTATTGGGCTCTGTTCCCGATCACCGGATTTACCGGCTACTCTGACGTTGCTGCGGAAGAGATTCGCCGAACTGGTATGATCGGTCGGTACAAGGGTGCCCGTCTTGTTGTTCTTCGGGACGACTTCAACTTCTACTACAACTCGGGCAGTATTGCTGACGACGTGATTTATCTCGGCGGCAGTGAGAAGGGCGCGTGGTTGCATGAGAGAGACGTCAGTGCTCTTGACTATCAGTCTATTGATCCTGAGAAGGCTTGGATTAAGAACGGCTTCCGCGTCGATTTCGGCGTGACTGTTCTCCAGCCTTGGAAGTATCACATCATCAACATCACTTAATGTGTTCGTTGTAACTGGGGCGGTGGCCGATCCACCGCCTCAGCTGAACGCGTTAGTTTGTTACTTACAATACGCATGGGAAGGATATCACTATGCCTAGGAAAGCAAAAACCGCTGAAGCTCCTACAGAGATGGAGGCCCTTCAGCAAGAAAACGACGCTCTTCGTTCTGTACTTTCAACGAAATACGCAGAGGCAAGCGCGGTAGCCATCGCGAAAGACCTACACGAAGAGTCTAAGATGGTTGTGATCGAAAACTGTAGCTCAGCGACCGTTGGAATTCCGTATGAGTATTTGGGTCGTAAGCACACGCTTATGCTCGATACGTCTGGAATTAGACAACAAGGCGCGCTTCCGTTAGAGGTGTGGATTGGTTTGGAGCGGGAGAGTAAGTTGGTATCGGAAGGATACATTCGAAGGACTGACCGTCTAACGTCTAATCCTAACGTTATTGTAGATATAGCGGAGTTTGTTACGAGCATTCGTGAGTCGGACATGACTTCCCGCGTTGCCAAGATCACTAACGTCTCGGTCTTGTACAGGCTGTATAACTGGCTTGAGGCAAAGGAAAGAGATCAGCGTTCGGGTAAAGAGGTCAAATTAATGGAGACTCTCCGTACAAGACTCTTTGAGACTGCTAAAGTACGCATCATAGATGGAGACATTGAATAATGACTGCTGAAGCCGTACTTCGAGTGATTCGACAAAAAATCGGAGAAGCGCTAGCAACGATACACGGCGAAGATCCAATATACGATGACGAAGTATTGCTTGAGTATGTTGAGACGGTTAATTTCGAGTTAACAGCTCTGGGGATTAACCTCGAACTAGTAGTTACGCCTAGTGCGTTGACTATTGCTCCGGAGCCATCCGTTCGTTTTGGAATGATCTTAGCGACGGGGGCGGCAGCCAACATTGTTGGGGACGATGTTCTAAAGAAGCTTACCTCGGGCGAGCTTGGTATTTCCTTTAGAACAGCAACCACCGAGATTACTACCAATCAGGCGGCAATTAATCTGAGGGGTGCCAGCGACGTCTTGCGTGATAGTTACAACAAGATGGTCACTGCGTACTTAGCAACAGATCCTGATGGGGTAACTCTAAGGGCACAGTAATGAACTTGTCGGGAGCGGTTAACCTACATAAAAAGCAGGCTAAAGCTCTTATTCGCTCTTCCGAACAAACAGTTTCTCTACGGCTACCTGTCGATAGAGTAAGTGTCAGCGTTAACCCGCTGTACGGAGAGTTTGACAGGGAAACAGACGCAACCGGAGCCGAGAAAGGTCCTTACAGGTGCTTGTGGCATGATGCGCTTAGTGTTCGTGCTATGAGTCAGGGAATGTCTACCGGAATCAATCTAGTAGTTACAGAGGCCGCAGGACAGTATAGTGAAGCTACCGCATTTGCAGAAGTTTGGTTAGAAGACGTGCTTATCGATGTCACCAAGCCAAACGGGGAAACATGGTTTGACCGGGCGAAGGAAGCGCTTCACGACGAGTCTGCGTATCAAGTGCTAGGAGTACTCCGTACTGGGCTCGCAACTGTGTCTCCCTACTTGGCGTTAGTCGCGCTAAAAGGGAGTACGGGATATGCCGCTTAACAAGAACGACGCCATGCGACGTGTACAGTCTTTGATCAAAGGCTGGATGGTGGAGTTAGAGTGTTTGGAAGGGTGGAAAAGTCTCCACCCACACATGATTAACTCAATTCGACGAGTGGTTGTACGGATTGCGTGGTCTGCATACAAAATTGGAGTTGTTACAGAAGATTCTCCGGAGGAGTAATCCATGCCTTACAGCACTGAATACACCACTGAGAACCTTACAACATCGTTGGCTGTGTACTTAGCGAACAACTTCACACAAGCCGGTTGGGCAATATACTGGCAGGCCACTGACGTTTTGTCTGGAACAGCAACGATGGGCGAGGTTACGCTTGTTCCGGAATTTCCAAACGATCCGAACGTTTTAACCCTCGACTCCGGTACGAGAACAGCGGATAAGGTATTTGTACCCGCGTTTTCTGTACGTATAGAAGAGCCTGTAGAAATGGCTCGGGCAGGACTTGGTGAGGATCTGTTCGAGACCCGTACAATGGGAGTTATCGAAGGATATGCGAAGAATGAGGCTCAACATCTCGCATTTGCTACAATGTTACGAAACTGGTTTAGAGAGGGGTACAATCTTCCGGTGTACAATTACACCGCAGACCCCGCAAATCCTCCAGTAATAGATGGCGCAGTTGTGTTTGAGAACAGGGTGATTGATCGCGTCAAATTCGTAGACTTGCCTCGCCCCGTAAAGTACTATATCAACCTTGAGGTAGATATTGTCTATTTCGATTAGTAACTAGGAGGAACTCTTATGGCTGGTAAAGTCTTTCAGGTTCAAGCTAAAGACTCTGTTGTTCGGCTGAACGCTTTTGACGCGTTGAACGCTGTTCAGAATCTAAATCTTGATCCTACATTCAACGAAGAGTACTACTCCGAGCTAGGTAACTCCTTCTACGCGGCTCAGTCGCGTCAGCCGGAAACCTCCGGATCGTTTGAAGTAACAGGTTGTGCCGCCGTTCCCGCAATGCTGGCGCGAATGATCTTCAACTACAGTACTCAAGCATATATGTTTGACCCTTCCACGAAGGGCAACGCGTATACTATTACGGAAACCGATCTTGAAAACGCGGTTTTCGACCTCATTAACTTGAAAAAGCCCGGCGAGACTTTTTCGGACGCTACTCTTGTGCCGAATGCTCAGCTTACCGGTCTTAGTCTTCGAGTAGACGCTACTGGTGCGGCTTCAGAAACCTATAATTTTGAAGCGGACTTGCAGGAGTCTTTCTACGATCCGTATCAGGATATGGTTACGGTTCCTCTATCTACAACGGCCGCAACTACGGCCGATGTTCCTGCGGCTTACTCTGCTGTGATCAACTCCGGCACACACTACATTATGTACGTGTTTAAGGACAACCAGAAGTTTGATAGTTCTGTTTGCTCGTGGACGGCTGTTGACGAGATCACAGTAACTGGTGCAGGTTTCACGACTACGACTCCGTTTGACCGAGTATCAGCGGTGTTGTTTGCTCGGACTCCGGGAAGTTTTCCAACGATCTACTATCCAACGGCGGCGCGTTTTGTTCGAGGCGACCGTGTTGATATTTGGTTGGTCAATAGCGGATCAACAATTTCTGACGCCAACAGGTTGCTTCGCTGTCAGTCGTCTGATATAAACATTGATCTGTCTAGAGACCGTCTGTCGCAGGTACTTAGAAACGACGACAAATCTACTACGTTCTGGCGGGCGCTGAACTACCCGTTGAGTATCACCGCCACAGTGAATATTCTTGAGAACACGCTACAACAGTGGGCCACGTTACAAGGTAAGACTTTGAACGAATCAGCCACAGGTGGCTCAATCGACTCAAACAACTTGATGAATCTGGTCGATTTTGAAACCCAGAAGCTGGTTGTTAGGTACTACCTAGAAGGTAACGACAATCATGTAGCAGAGGTAGAGGTAGCAGATATGAATGTCACATCGTTTGGAGAGTCTCAGCAGGTTCAGGGACGTGCCGAACGTACTGTAGGCTTGACAGGGTCCCGACTCACTATTACCGGTGTGGACGTCTAATCTTGACTTCTTGACCGTCGAATTGGGGGGGCTTCTGGCCCCCCTTTTTTCGCAAAAATGAGCAACTGAAACAGACTTATCTATAGGGACCTTTTGTTCCTAGTACTTACACGTAATATTACGGGAGAGACTACCTTATGTCTGAAAACACGGAATCGATGGAGGATCGTCAGATCCTTCAGGAAATCGCTCTAAACGAGCGTATTATAACCCATCCGAGGTTCGGAGCGGTTAGACTCAAGTTTCCCACCCTTCCAATCCAACGTAAAATTGACGCCGCGTCTCGCCTTCGTAAGAAGGAACTACGTAGCGCCTTCGATGAAATCGAAGACCCCTCTGATTCCTCCAAAAAGATCAAAATCCCCGCCTATAAGTCGAGAGAGGCTTTGCGTAAAGAGTATACCGAGTTGGGTTGGTGGTCGGAAGACAAGGACAAGGAAATAGAAGAATTGTCTAGCGAGCAAATTAATCTCCTTACCGAACTAGAGATTCTTGGGTTCAAGTCTGCTGAAGACCTGACCGATGATTTGCAAGAACTACAGGAGCAGCTACAAGACTACTTTGGAGAAGAGGCTACCGGAGAGTTGTTGGAGCATATTCTGCTGGTGGCCGCTCCTATTGAAGGAGACTTCCCCACAAGTTCCGAACAGGTTCTTCTAGACGCCGCCACAAGTACCGACGTAGACGATTTTATCACAACTGCGAGAGCGCTTCGTCGGGTGCTGAACTCTTTTCTTGCGTTACGACGTTTACAAATCAAACAAGTAGAACTACAGGCGGAAGAGTCTTCTCTGTTTGGAGATTCGTGGCAGGAGCAGCTACAGTACTTTACCCGTATCGCTCAACTCTTCTTCTGTATGTCTGGTGTAGAGGACGGGAAGCCTTTGTGGAAGTCGTTGAAAGCGGTAGAAGAGGAAGAGGATGTGGATACTATCCGCTGGGCGTATTCAGAACTTTCGGCGTTCTGGCAAGGTTTGTCAGACGAGGTTCGCGCGAGGATGGATAAGTACAATTTTTTGTTTCGTCGCAAAGAAGAGCCGGAGTCCTCAGACGAATCGCTAGAGGAAACGCAACCCTCCTCAGATGGAGAGTTAGCGACGCCAGAGCCGATCTTTTCTTCAGAAGCTACGGATACGACGGACCTCTTACAGAACCCCAAATAGAACTTTGTTATTGGGTGAGGCTTTACGATTGGCTTAACAGCGAAGTGTTTCCAGAAGACCGTCCTTCAGAAGAAGAGGTGCAAGACGACAAGAAGTTGGACGAGTGGCTGGTTCGCTACGAGCGTGAGCAAGCGCAGCAAGCCTCGCTTCGTAAAGCTGATAAACTCAAACGAAAGCTCTCAGATGGCACTAAGAAGAAGGGCAGGCGTGTGGCCCAGTAAACGAGGTCCGGTCTTTAAGAATACTGAACAGGCCGCTAACTACTTTTTCGATCATCTGCTAAGTAACGTTCCTATCTTAGCAGATGGTAAGTCGTATCGTAAACCGATGAATTCTGTCAAGGCTCGGCAAGAGCTGTTTAAGGCAGGAATAGCTCTTGGATTTAGCGTAGACCAAGGTGCGGCTGCGGCCGCCCTGAAAGGCGGGACGGACGGTGACATCGCCCGACTAGCTACGGCTTATAGGTTGGGGCTTAAGAAGCTTTCAGCGACCCTCAAGGACAAAGACAAGATACAACGTCTCATGGTGCGGGCGCTACATGTAGTGGTCCAGCAAGGGTATTTACGAACGTTCGATTTTAGTCCTGACAGGCCCGTAGGTTTGCAGTCCGGTGGTGGAGGATCTCCTGAAGAACGGGAGACGTACAAGAAAAAGCGCGGAGCTTCGTTTTGGGATGAGTGGAGTTCTAGCGGTTTCTCAGAAGGTATTGAAAAGCTCAAAACTCTCTTGCTGCAAGAGACCAGCTTGGTTCGTGGTAAAAAAGGAAGCGCTGTTTCTGTTGGGCTTCCTACCATGACTTCTCTGCTCGGTGTTCGTACGATTTCAAAGTCTAAGTTCAACTCCATTTTTCTTATGTTGGAGTTTGGTACCGGGTCGTTAGCGAAGCCTGTACGTCCTTATTCCGGTGCGAAGTCTACTTTTTTCAAAGCGTCTCCGTCTATAACTCCATATCTATTCGATCGTAAAGCTTTAAAACCCGGTACGTTTTTTACTAACCCACTTGCTGCTGCGTTGCAGCAGAAGACCCTTAAGAAGGGCGGAAAGATGAAGTCTACGGACTTCAACTTTCCCATCCAGCGTTACCAGATCGGAGTAGAAAAAGGTAAGAAACGTAAGAAACGTAAGAGGTCTAAGTGGAGAATTAGATTCGAATCTCATACCTCTGCCCAAGGTGGTAGGGAGTTTTCGGGGTCTCACAGAATCTTCGAACTGAGAAAACAAGCAGTACTTACCGCCGAGTTTAGATCGCTCACAACCACGGCGTATCGGCACGTCTTGAAAGCGATAGAAGACGAAATTATAGCAGAAGTTCCCGGTTTTCCACGACTCCTTACATCATCGGTCTTATTACGGCAGATTAAAACCTCAGGTACCTTAGGGGTATTTTCCTTCTAACCTTAGGAACGTCCTATGGCAGGCAGTAACAACCAATCTCTTCTAGCCTTAAACATTGCTGTTTCCGGAACAGAGAAACTAGACGCTTTAGCGAAGCGTCTGGACTCCGTAAATAGGTCTGTTCGGGGTACCGATCGAAGGCAGTTGGAAATAGTTGCTACAACGAATTTGGGTAACTCAAAAGCCCAAATGCGTGCCCTTGGTGCGGAAACGGCCAAGCTTAGTGCTAGTTTGCAGAAGCAGGAGCGTCTCCAGCAGCGAGCTTCTGAAGGAACCGCAGCCTCGGTTGACAAACAACGTAAACAGGTTGAACAGTACCGACAAACTTTAGACAAAGCTAAGTCAAACATTCAAAGGGGCGGGCTCTTACAGGCTACCATAAAAGGCAAAGGGTCAGCCGATGTTAGGCGGTTGGTTGGAAACTCGCGGGGAGAACAATACCTAGCTGGTATGGTAAACAAGATTCAGGACGCGATGGATCTTGATCCGGACGCTGCAAGACAAGTATTATCACACCAGTTTGCTAACAGACTTAAGGGATTAAGTAGGGCCACTGTTAGGGATTATTTAACGGCTTTCGGTCACACAGAAGACTTAAAGGCTTTGGCTGGTTCTAAAAGCACTGCAAAAATTCTAGACCAGCCTATAGTTTCTGTTCCTCCGGGAAAGAAGTTTGCCGGAGTCCGCGAACCCCTAACCATTCCCAAAGCGGCTCTTGACCCTTATCTCAAACTCGTCCAACAGTTCGAAAGCACCGGGCAGGTTGATGAGCAGGAGTTTAAGAGAGTTCTTCGGGGGCTGGGAAGCGGAATAGGTGGTAATACCGGTCTAACAAAAGCGATAGGTAACGTCAGCGATTTGCGCAGAGAGCTTTTTGAGCGTTTGGGGTTAATCCCTTCGGGAACTCCGAAAGGGCAGGCGCTAGGGGCTTATCAAGTCCAAGCTCCACCGGAGTTTTCCGCTGCCGCAACCTTGCTTACCCAGCTTGACAAGCTAGAAGACGTAGTTCGCACGGAACAAACTAACGTCAAAGATGCTCAACGTGAGCTTGCTGCCCGAGAACGTAGAGTAGCTGAGCAACATAAGACGGAGGCTCGTGCGGAGCGCGCAAAGGCCACCGCTGGTAAGTCTGCGGTTATTTCTACTGGTACAGGTGCAGAGAGGGTTACCGTTTCACTGCCCACCGCGCCAGTCGGCGGCGCGATGGGAGGCCAACCGTTAACTGCCACAGAACGACGAATATACAACAAAGCTCCTGTTGCTAGTCCTCGTAGAAAGAAGACTAGTACTGAGAAGGTTCTTAACGAGTTTATTACTACCACCGAAAACGAAAAAGAAGCGCAAGCGGAGCGAGAAAAGGCGGCAGCAGCAGTAAATCGATCTAGGAGAAGAACGAGGAAAGGAGGCCGTGGTGGGGCCGCAGCGACTCCGTTGGGTGTTTTCGATCCGTTTACTGCGCTAGCTCTAAGTGCGAAAACAGGATTTCCGGGTCTCTTTGATTTTGACAAGAGTCCGGCGCTTAAGGCTTTTGGTCGGAAGCCTCAAGGCCCTGTTGTTAGCGGTAAGATACAGATGGCAGGCAGAGTTCTCGATTACATAGGCAAAAACGCCAGCTTGCTCGATGACTTCTATATTAACGCTCAACAGGTTGCTTCAAACCTTGGGGTTTCTGGCAACAAGGCTCAGAAGGCTATTAACTACCTACGAGATCAGGGTGTACTTCGTACTGTTCCTGGTCAGGGTAGAAAGCTATTCTTCCAAGGGCTGAGTCCCGGTCTGTTATCCGGTTTCCAAGATCCTACAGGACTAGGAGCAGGCGAGTTCGCCAGAGGTCTAATAAAACCCGGCTTCGACACTGAGGCTGGGAGAGAAGGACGAGTTCTTAAGTCCCTGATCAACGAAGGAAGGCTTACAACCGGACAGCTTGCGAGAGCGACCGGTCTAACCCGAGGCGAGGTTGGTAAGTCTCTTCTGGGGCTGCAAGAAACTGGGTTTGTGGATGTACAGAAGAAGATTAGTAAGCGTGGGGCTGTTAAGGTTGTAAGCGCCCAGGCGGGTTCTTTGGGAGAGTTTCTTACGGACCTTGAGTCTGGAAAGTATGATTTTAGCAGAGGAACGCAGGTTAATAGGCTTATCTCCGGGTTAGCGTCGGGAGGGGTGCTTGATCCCGGCGAGGCGACTAGATTGTCTAGAGCCACTATTAGAGACATACCTAGGCACAGAGCTGCTTTGGGTGCGTTTAAGGGGTTCGGACTAAACGAAGAAGAGTCCTTAGACGCTCTTGCGCGAGCGCGCCTTATCCCGACCGACCCTTCGAAGGGACGGTTACGTGGCCGCAAGGAGCTTTTCAAGACTTTGGCGACGTCGCAGGGATTGTCTACCGTCTTAGGCAAAGATGTGGGACGTACCGGCATTCTTGGTACTTTAATAGATACGGGTCGTAGCACAGCTACTACAGGCAAGATACGAGATTTTGGAGCAGCGCTTCGTACTTTAACGCAATACGCCTCCGCTGCAAGTATCATCTATGGGGTTATTGGGGCTCTACGGCAAGCCGTCACCGTTGGATTACAATTTGAGCAGACGTTTGCTAGAATACAAGCTGTACTGCCTGGAAGATCGCTAGCCGAACGTTTCCAGCTTCAAGACACGGCTTTGGCAACCGCACGGAAGTACGCTGTAAGTCTGTTGGATGTTGCCGAATCCGCTAAAATCTTTGCTCAACAAGGTCTAAACGCGTCTGAAGTCGCTACGGCTCTTGATGCAACGTTTGCTGCCGTGCAGGGGGCAAACCTAAACCCTCAACAAGCTAGAGAGTTTCTTACAGCTATACGAAATATTACAACTGATCCAGCTACGGGAGAAGTGGGTATAGGATACTTTGAAATCCTAGACAGGATCAGCAGAATTGAGTCTCGTCGAGCAATCGACGCTAGTTCGCTTGCAGACGCTTTAAAAGCTGCGGCTCCTTTAGCCAAGCAGTTTGAAGGATCTTTTGTTGGTACTATTGACGCCTTAGATCTTGTTAACGGTATCGTAACTCAAATCGTCCAACAGACGCGAGTGAGTGGTAAGAACGCCGCTACCAGTTTGCGTTTCATCTTGGCTCGTTTGGGTCGCCCTGCCGTTCTTAAGCAGCTTGAATCTCTTGGTGCAGTTCGTTTAGCCGAAGCCGGATCTCAAGGTAAGAGGCTTCGTCCTCTAATAGAGATTCTTGACGAGGTTTCGTTGGCGTATGCGCGACTACGAAAGAATTCTGCTGAGTCAACCAAGTTCCTTGTTGCGTTGGCGGGTGCCCGACAGGTTAACGCGGCAGCCGTGCTTTTGGACCGTTACCGTTCAGCATTGCAGACGGCAGCCTTAGGTTCACTAGCTTTTGGAGACACACAGCTTCGTACAGCGGTAGCCCTTAACACTACTCAGGCGCAGCTTGTTCGGTTACGGAACGAAGTAAACGCCTTAGGAGTTACCACACTAAGCTCAGAGACCGCCTTTGGGGGCCTTGTACGTGAGGTGGTTGGAGGAACCGCAACGGTTCTTGGATGGCTGAACGAGCTTGGAGCGGGTGGAACCACTAAGCTCACTCTTTTTGGTGTGGCTGTTTGGGGATTGGTGAAGGCTTTCCAAGCGTTGCGTGGGGTTTCGTTGGTCGGCCTGGGTGCAGCCGGTGCTGCTGCTGCCTTAGGAACGACCGCCCTGTCCGGGGGTTTTACTGGGGCACAGACTATTGTTAGTCAGGGTTTGGTACAGCCCGGAGTAATTGCGTTACCGCAAAAAGCCGTTGGTCGTGCGTTTGGTGGAGCAGCTAGAGTTACCGGAGGGGCTGTAGGAGCTTTGCTAGGTTCTCCAACTACCGCTACTATACTTGCTCTATTAGCTCTCGGAACTGCTGCTATGGGGGCGTACCAACTATGGGGGCGTGTTGTAAAAAGTAGACGACGTAGTACCACCGCTATCGACTTTCTTCCGGACGATGCGTTTACTACGGAAAAAGTTCCAGCATTGAGGCGGTTAGAGGACACCAGAGGGACTTTTATCAACTCGCTAGTAGCCGGTGGTGAAGACGAACAAGATCTTCGTCGAAGTATTAGCACCAGACGTTTTATATCTGTCGGAACAGAAGCCTTACTTGACGCTCGTAGGGAGGTTATCCGTAGATTTAACGCGGCTAGACCTGCGGGAACAGAGGCTTTAAACTTCGAAGATATCCTAGTTCTTCCAGAAGGAACAGGTGTGGGTAGAGCCGCTGCGACGTTAGAGCGTATGAATACGGTTATAGACACACTTCGAGGAAGTAGCGAAAAGCTACGAGAAGAGCTTCTAGACACTTTCTTGGTGGGAATAGACAAACGAATTCCGGGATTTTCTAAGTTTATAGACACCTTAGCTACGGATAAGATAGGGAAGTTTTCCGACGGTGCGGATCTCTCGAACGCTCGTATACAGATTTTGTTAGGGCTTATGCGAGATCTCTCCTTTGTTGTTGGAGGAGCTAGGTACGCTAGGTTTACCCAGTTTACGCAATCTGTAGAATCCTACGCTAAAGAACTCGCTCCTCAGTTTGATAAGTCTTTGCAGAGTTTAAACGAGAAGATTTCTGGGGCCTTTACGTTGAGTGTCTTAAAACGTGGACAAATCGACCAGTTTTTGACACGCGAAGGCTTCCTCAAGGCTGGACCGGGAACTGGACTTGGTAGGCTGTTCCAGGAACTACCTAAGGAAGCTCAGCAGATTTTAGGCACCTTTGGAAAGACGCCTGAGGCGCAAGCAACCTTTGACCAAGTGGTTCGAGATTTCGATGTACTTTCTCCAGGTACTGAGTTTAACGCTTCCCGTCTGTTGGGAGAGTTTGCGGTCAGGGAGAGAGCCCGTCTAGCCGCTGACGAGGAGGCTCAGAAGGAGTTCACCAAAATTGTAGTAGGTGGACTTGTTAAGCGTTTTGATCCGGAAAGCGAGCTACGACTTCTAGACTACCCAGCAGATGAGTCTAGAGTTGCTGCCGGTATTACAGAGTTCTTCAGTTTTGTAGACGAACAGTTCGCGCTCGCTTTAGCAGACATTCAAGGCAGAAGTGCCCTGCTGGGTTCAGATTTTGCCACCCTGGTTAGTCTTACCGGAGGTGCTGGGGAGTTTACCCTTAGCGACCAAATTTTCAAGGCGATTGCGAAGATTGAAGACCCACTAGATACGTGGCTTAGAGAGTTTTACACCGTGCAGGAAGGTTTGGAAATCACTGCGCAAGCGGCAAAAGACTTTGGATTTAGCTTTGACCTGGTAACTGAGAGGCTAAACGCCACAATTACAGCGGCTACAGAGTTCCGCAAGATTCCTCTTGTGTACGCGGATTCCGCGCTTAAAGCTGCTCAAAAGCTTAGCCAAGTCCAGTTGGCCATTACTGGACTAAATCTGGGAGGTTTTGGTGTTGAGCTCTCTAGTACAGGAATAGGAGAGGAGGCGCAAACGGCAGCCGGTGACAAAGCCGAACAGTCGATAACCTTGCAATTGCAGTCGGCTAAGGATGATGCGGAAGCCACTTTGTCATACTTTGAAAGTAGACTAAAAGACATCAATACCGAAACTTTAGGTAAGTCGTTGAGCGCATTCGTCACCGACGTAGGCGGGGCGGACGGCCCGTTGGCTCAGTCGAGTAGACAGCTTCTTGCGTTTTATGAACAGTTCAAAGAAAACCAGGAGAAGTTGTTCGGGGACGATACGCCTATTACGAACGCGGAGGCCCTCAAAGCCGTTCTTCTCGAACAGGCTGGTGTGTTGCAGGGTATCAACCGAATTCTTCTGGAAAGGGTCAGGGCTAATAAAGACCAGCTTCTAAGCCGTCAGAAAAACGCCGCCCTACTAGAGTTTGAGTCCGGAGTGTTTAAACAGGTTTACGAGTCTGGTATCGCGCAAGCCAAGGCCTTGTTAGGAGTAGAAGAGTCTTTGGTCAAGGTTCGTACTGCTGGTAGTAAAGTTGCACTTCTCGGGTACCAGTTAGAGAGTCAGGCCAGACTTTCCACGCTTGAGAAAGAAACCGAGCTAGAGCTTCTTGCTTTGGATATTGCAAAAGAACGTAAGATGCTTATCGCCGGTGGTGAAAACGACGAGTTGAAGTTTGCGGCGTTAGAAACGCGGCTACTGTTGGAGACACGAGGTTTAGATATCAAGTACAAACAAATCGACGCAAATCGTGAGGAGTTGTTGCTGGCTCAGTGGTTGGCTGAGGTGCAGGCGGAAGCCCTTAAGCAGTCAGAGACCAACTTCACTGCTAGAACCGCCGGACTACATTCGGTCTTGTCGGACTACGAGCGTCTGACTAGCGGTGGTGTTTTTGAGGAGGTATTCGGAACCGCTGGACAAGCTTTCGTCACCCGTCAAGTAGATGTACTTTTTGAGCGCTTGTTTAACCAGACTGACGGAGTTCTTGGAGGCGTGAGTCGAGCTATTGGAGCCGCTGGTGAGGGGAATGAGGTATACAACTCTATCAGCGCTGCTTTTTCTAGTGGTTCGTTAGAGGCCTATAACCAGATTGTAAGTGCGTTGGGTACAATCGGCACGGGAACTTCTGCTATAATTTCGTCTTCCAGAAGGGGAACCTTAACAGAACTAAGTCCCACAAAGTTGACGGACGTTGTAACAAATGCTTCCGTGGTTTTCGATACAGTAGACGTTGCTGTAGAAGGTATGCGAGGGTCCCTCCAATGGGCCGAGTCGCGTGGTAACCCGCTAGCAGGGGTGGAACGGGCGGGTCGTACACGAGGAACCGCCGACCCAGTCACTGCGGAGGGGTTATACCAGTTTACGGACTCGACATGGAACAGC
>Ga0307379_10003782_pt1 | contig 21837 bp, 17 predicted proteins | sample UN2MG_FD_202237 | JGI IMG/M metagenome (GOLD analysis project Ga0307379, IMG submission 202237) | Soil microbial communities from Risofladan, Vaasa, Finland - UN-2 | ecosystem: Environmental > Terrestrial > Soil > Coastal area > Acid sulfate soil | place: Finland: Risofladan, Vaasa | collected... | reverse complement strand
ATGGCTTGCATTGCTGATCGTGTTGGCGGCGCGGCGGAGGCTCGGCCGGCTCGGGGAATCTCGGTCACTGGTCGGCGCGAGTGCGGCGCTGGCCGCCGCGTTGCCCCCGTTGGCCTACTTGAGCCCTGTGCTCGCGCTCGCCGTCGGCTGGGTGGTGCTGAGGGAAGGGTTCGGGCCGGGCTTCTGGCAGGGGACCATGTTGATCGCCGCGGGGAACGCGGTCAACCTGATGACATCGAGAAGGAGGGTTGCTTGAGGCGAGCGCGCCTGCTGACTCTCGGGGCGATCGTGGGCTGGGCGGTGGGACCGGTCGGCAGCAGGGCACTTCTCACGGCGGAGGGCGCGGTGCCGTCCCCGCGCCCCCTCGAAGTCGCCCTCTGGGCCATCTCCGCCGGCTGGCTGCTGCTGTTTCTGGTGCTCGCCGTGCGGGGACGTCTCTCCCGGCTCCGTGACTTCGCACCGCGGGGCTGGCTGGTCCTCCTCGCCATGGGGTTCTGTGGATGGGCCGGGTACGCCGGGTCGCTCAACATCGCCCTGGCGCGGCTGTCGCTCCCCGAGGCGGTCCTGATCAACTACCTGCATCCCGTCTTCACGGTCATCTTCCAGGGAGCGGCCTTTGGCGCCGTGGTGCGACTCATCTCCAACTGGGAGGACGCTCCCGACCTCGCGCCGAGGCCGAACGTGCTCCAGACGGCCTCCGGCCTTCTCCTGTGTCTGTTCGGGGTGGCGGCCGTGGCAACGCGGGGGCACCTGGGCGCGTTCGGTGAGCTTCGCTCGGGCGCGGGGGTGATGGCCGCGCTGTTCGCCGCCTTCGCCTGGGGAGTCTACTCCAATCTCGGCAGGTTTGTCGCGGTCAAGCCGGGACGGCGGCCTTCGGACATGGCCGATGTCCAGACGTTTGTCGCCATGACCTTCGGCCTGCTGATGCTCGTCGCCGCTCTTGGGCCGGGGGGACAACTCAGGGCACCGAGCGGCTACCATGTGCTCCTCTATCTTGGAGCGCTCGGCCCATTTCGAGCGAGCGCGTGGTATGTAATCGCCGCCATGGGCCTGCTGCTCTACTGCGCCGGCTTCACCCTGTGGCTTGTCGCCCTCAACCTCGGGAGACAAGCCGGAGAAGCCCACAGGCTCCCCCCGCTCACCTACCTCACGCCCGTCCTCTCCGTGGGCCTCGGCTGGCTCCTGCTCCACGACGCGGTCGGACCCGGGTTCTGGCAGGGAGCGGCGCTGATTGCGGCCGGCAACCTCGTGATCGCTCTTCGCCGGGCTGTGCCCAAAGCGGCCGAAGCCGCGGCGGAAACACCGCGCGCCGATCATTAACCCATTCCCGCGACTTGTGGAATATCTGGTGTGGCGCCGGCCAACGGCGCCTCAGTATCGCGGGAGGGGCTTCATCAGATGTTGTCGAGGATAACGACGATAATCGTGGCGGCAGCCATCGCGGCTGGCGCTCTTGCTTTCGCCGACGGGGACACCGGGGAATCGATACGCGTGGGGCTCCACTACGGCTCCACCGCGCCCGGTTCCGTCGTCATCTCCGGCACCGGGGCCGGGCAGGGCGAGCGCTCGAAGGGCACCTTCGAGGGCGACGTCGAAGTCACCGCTGCCGGCGACACCCTGGTTCTGGAGCACAACGACCAGCAGGTGCGGATCGGCCGTTGGGTCGAGTTCTGGCCGACCGGCGACGAGCAGTGGCTCGACCTGGACGACGCCACCTATCGGGGCAAGCTGAGGATCGAGCTGGAGGCGCGCGATCGGCTCAAGGTCATCAACATCGTCGGCATCGAGGAGTACGTGCGCGGAGTCGTGCCCAACGAAATGTTCGCCGACGGAGCCGCCTGCGAGGTCCAGGCCGTGATCTCGCGGACCTTCGCCATCTACGTCCGCGACGTGGAGAGGAAGCACCGGCGGGACGGCTTCGACATCTGCACCACCGGGCACTGTCAGGTCTACCGGGGCCTGGACTCAGAACGACCTCTCTCGGACAAGGGGGTCGAAGCCACTCGGGGCGAGATCCTCACCTATCGGGGGAATCCCATCCTCGCCGCCTATCATGCCAACGCCGGCGGGCAGACCCAGACGGTGGACGAGGCCTGGCCGGGGAGCGTTCGCGCCAACTTCCCCTATCTCAGCTCCGTGGAGTCCCCCTACGACGCGACGGCCGGGACGCTCAACGGCTACAACTGGTGTTACCGCTGGCAGCGCGTCGTTGCCCGCGAAGAGATCGGCGAGCGGCTGCGCAGGTGGGGCAACGATGTCGGCGAGGTGCGGGACCTGGTGGTGAAGGCAACCACGAGCAGCGGGCGCGTCAAAGAGATGGAGGTTGTGGGAAGCAGACGAAACGTCCGGCTGCGAAGGCCGGAAGAGGTGCGCTCTGCGCTCCAAGCTCCGAGTTGCCGCTTCGAGCTGAAGAAGGTGTCGGCCGGGTTCGAGCTGACTGGCTGGGGGCGCGGCCACGGCGTCGGGCTCTCCCAGCACGGCGCCCTCGGGATGTCGAAGGCCGGATACACCTACGACCAGATCCTGGGGCACTACTACCGGGGCGTGTCCCTGGAGAAGGACTATGGCCGGGGCGAATCCCGCTCCCTCACCCCGCCCGAGATCAAGCTGGAGTCGGCCGTCGCAACCCCCGTCGTCGTCCCGCCGGGGATGAGTTAGGCCCCGCGCCGCACCGCGATCATCTCCGCCGCGATGCTGACGGCGATCTCCTCCACCGTCTCGGAGCGGATGTCGATCCCGATGGGCGCGTGGATGCGGGCGAGGTCGCCCTCCGAGAAGCCCCGCTTGCGCAGGCGCTCCAGCACCGCCGCCACCTTCCGCTTGCTCCCGATCATGCCGATGTAACGGGCCGGCGTCCGCAGCGCCTCCGCCGCGACCTCCTCGTCCATGGCGTGACCGCGGGTGACGGTCACCACGTAGCTGTCCTCTCCGATGCGAAGCTGGCGGAAAGCGTCGGCGACCGAGGCGACGAGGACCTGATCGGCGCGGGGGAAGCGTTCCCGGTTGGCGAACTCAGCGCGGTCGTCGATGACGACGACGCGGAACCCGACGAGGTCGGCGAGGTGTGCCACCGGCACGGCGACGTGGCCGCCGCCGAAGATATAGGCGCCGGGGCGGGGGAGGATGGGGTCGAAGTGGACCGTGACCGGCTCCGCGGCGAATTCCGGCCGCTCCGCCGCGAGCGCTCGCTCCGCGGTCTCGCGCAGGGCCGCCCCGGTACCCGGGTCGCTCTTCCCCCGCAGCGTTCCATCGGCCGTCAGCGCGAGCTTCCGGGGTCGCGTCTCCGGGGAGAGGAGCGTGATAGCCACCACCGGCTCCCCTCCGGCCTGCGCCCGCGCCACCGCGGCGAAGACGTCGGCGTCCCGGTCGGGGGCGATCGGCTCCACCAGCATGGTGCAGCGCCCGCCGCAGATCATCCCGCCCTCCACCGCCTCGTCCTGCGTCAGCTCGAAGTCGAGCACCCGGGCCTCGTCTCCCCCGATCATCTCTCTCGCGGCGGCGAGCGCCTTCGCCTCCAGCGGCCCGCCGCCGACCGTGCCCGCGATGGAGCCGTCCTCCCGCAGGACGAGCTTCGACTGAAAGCTCAGCGGCACGGAGCCCGTCGACCAAAGCGGAGTGACGAGAACGCAGCGCCGCCCCTGCTTCTGGAGGCGCACGATCTCATCGAATACGCCGCGGTCACTGCCGGGCGCGGCGGAGTTCATCGTCGTACTGCTCCTGGGTGTCGATATCCCGGATGAAGGCGTCCGACTGGAACTCGACCTCGACGATATCATCGAGGTGAGCGTGCACCACCTCCCGCAGCGTTCCCTCGTCGCCCAGCCCAAGAATCTCTGCGCGGTAGCGCCGGTCGAACACGACCGGATGCCCCCGCTTCCCCCCATGGGTGGGGATGGCGATGCCCTTGCCGGAGGCCTGCTGCTCATCGAGCAGCCGCCGGATGTCCGCGGCGCGCAGGCGCGGCTGATCGCCCAGAGCGATGATGAATCTCGCCGAATCTTCGGGAAGCGCCGCCACGCCGACCTGGACCGAAGACGCCATCCCGCGCCCGGGCTCGGGGTTGACGGCCGTGTGGACCTCGCCCGCTTCGAGCGCGGCCCCAATCCCCTGCGAGCCCGGCCCGGTCACGACGACGATGGGCCCGGCGCCGGCTTCCTCGAGGGCCGAAACGATACACCCGATGACGGTCGAGTCGCCGAATGGCAGGAGGAGCTTGGGCGCACCAAAACGGCGGGCCTCGCCGGCTGCGAGTACGACCGCGGCGGCCCTGGGCGCGTCCTCATGGGGCACGGCGCATTCCCTCGATGACCCGTTCGGGTGTCATGGGGAGCTGCCGGAAACGCACCCCGACGGCGTCGTACACGGCGTTCGCGATGGCGGCCGCCGTCGGCACGAGCGGCGGCTCGCCGACGCCCTTGGCGCCGTACGGGCCGCTGTCCTTTGCCTCCTCGATCAGGGCGACGTCGAACTCGGGGTGGTCGAGCGACGTCGGCATTCGGAAGTCCACGAAGTTGTCGTTCAGGAGCTGGCCCTCACCGTCATACACGTACTCCTCGGACAGCGCATAGCCGATGCCCTGAGAGACGGCCCCCTCGATCTGCCCTTCGACGCTCATGGGGTTGATGGCGAATCCCACGTCCTGAGCGCAGACGAGGCGCTTCACCACCACCTCGCCGGTCTCGCGGTCTACCTCCACCTCCGCCACCTGCGCCGCCACCGCCACCGCATAGTCGAGGTCGGACAGCGCCCCCCGGCCGATGATGGCCCCCCGGTACTCAGCCGCGCGCTCCGCCGCTTCCGCCAGGGTGAGCGACTTCCTCTTCCCTTTCGCCCGCACCTGCCCGCCGCTCACCTCGATGTCATCGGCGGGGGCTCCGAGTTCCTCGGCCAGCGCCTCAGCAAGCTGACGCTTGGCATCCTCGCTCGCCCGCCGGACCACCTCGCCCACGGCGAAGAGGATGCGGCTGCCCCAGGAACCATCATTGCGGGGGCTCGTCTCCGTGTCCCCCTGGTGGGCGATCACCTGCGACACCGGAACGCCGAACGACTCCGCCGCGATCTGCGCGAAAGACGTATCCGTGCCCGTAAGGTTGATGGCCCCGGTCACGACGGAGATGGTGCCGTCCTCGTTGACCTGTACCCAAGCGCTCGACGCCCCGGCCCAGACGGTCCAGTGGCCGCTGGCGATGCCCATGCCGCGCGCCTTCGCTCCGCCCCCCCGCGCCGTACCGCCCCGCCGTGACGAGCCGCCCCGCCGTGACCAGCCGGCCCGGTTGGCGGCGGTTCGGATGACCCGTGCCGCCACCTCATAAGGCATCGTCAGGCCTCCCGCGACGGAGTCGCCCTTGCGGGCCGCGTTCCTGAGTCGAATCTCCAGGGGATCGATTCTCAGGGCGGAGGCGATGATGTCGAGCTGGCTCTCGAGGGCGAAGTGCACGTGGGGCGAGGTCAGGGACCGGCGCGGCCCGGCCGGGGCCTTGTTCGTGTAGACCGCGGAGGCCTCGATGTCGACGTTCGGGAGGCGATACGGTCCCTGCGCCAGGGCGGCGGCTGTGCCATGCTGGGCCCCGGGGTGAGCGCCCGTGTCGAACAGCATCCGGGCCTGAAGCGCCACGAGCGTGCCGTCGTTCTTCACGCCCGTCTTCAGCTCCATCACGGCCGCGCCGCACGGGCGGCTCGCGACGAAGTCCTCCCGCCGGTTCACCACCAGCTTCACCGGCCGGCCCGACCGCCGCGCCAGTTCGCCCACGATGGGCTCCACGCAGAGCGCGATCTTCCCCCCGAAGGCCCCCCCGACAGGGAGCCCGATCACGCGGACCTTACCCAGCGGCAGGTCGAGCGACTCCGCGATGTCGGCGCGCTGGTTGAACTGGGCCTGGGTGCTCGTCCAGATGGTGATCTTTCCCGTGCTGGGGTCGGCGTCGGCGAGAGACACGTGAGGCTCGATGAACCCCTGGTGGACCCACGGGGTCTCGAACGTGTCCTCGAAGATCCGGTCGGCCTCCGCGAACCCGGCCTCGACATCCCCTCGCTTGACCTTGGCCACGCCCGCGATATTGGGGAGCTTCGGGTCCTCGCTCTCCTCGTGGATCTTAGGCGCGCCGGGGGCGACGGCCTCCCGCACATCGGCCACGAAGGGGAGGGGGCTGTACTCGACCTCGATGGCGGAGAGAGCGGCCGACGCTTCCTCCTGCGTCTCGGCCGCGACGGCGGCCACCCCCTCGCCTCGGTAGCGCACCCTGTCGCGGGCGAGGATCGGCACGCCTTCCGCGTCCTTGCGAGGGAAATCCTTGCCGATCACGAGGGCGAGCACGCCCGGCATCTTCTCCGCCTTGCCGGTGCGAATGCGGACGATCCGCGCGTGGGCGTGGGGGGAGCGCAGCACGCCCGCCCACACCATGCCCGGCAGCGTGATATCGGCTCCGTACTGCGTCTTGCCCGTGACTTTCTCCGGTCCGTCGAGCCGGGGGGTGCGCTTTCCGACGGCTGTGTATCTCATCGCTTCTTGGCCCTCTTCGACCGGCCTCGGGAGGCCGCGACACAGGACTTGATCGCCTCGAAGATCTTCCGGTACCCGGTACAGCGGCAGAGGTTGCCGACCAGCGCGCGCCGGATGTCTTCCTCGCTCGGGCGCGGGTTCTCGTCGAGCAGCGCCTTGGCGGAGAGGATCATGCCCGGCGTGCAGAAGCCGCACTGGACGGCGCCGTGATCGAGGAATGCTTGCTGCAGCGGGTGGAGCTTGCCGGGCCGCGCCAGCCCCTCGATGGTCGTGATCTCACACTCGGCCGCATCGGCGGCAAGCATCATGCAGGAGGCCACCGGTCGGCCGTCCACCAGCACGGTGCAGGCGCCGCACTGGCCGGTGCTGCACCCCTCCTTCGTGCCCGTCAGCCCCAGCGGGCCGCGCAGGACATCGATGAGTCGCTCCGAGGGGTGGGCCGCCACCTCCTGGGTGCGGCCGTTGACCCGGAATCTCAGGATGGTCTCGGTGGTCATTTCGACTGCTCCTTCCGAGCCTGCCGGATGGCCTCTCGCACCGCGCGGCGCGTGAGCACCTCCGTCATCTCCCGGCGGTATTCCTTCGACGCGCGCAGGTCGGTGATCGGGCGGCTCTCCGCCGCCGCCGCGGCCGCCGCTTCCTCGATCAGCTCGTTCGTAATCGCTTTCCCTTCGAGCACGGCTTCCGCCTTGCGCGCCCGCATCGGGATCGGCGCCACCGCCCCGAGGGCGATGCGAGCGGAGCGGCACTTCTCCATGTTCGGCGCGAGCTGAATGGCGGCGGCGACTCCGACGAAGGCGAGGTCCATGGCGCGGCGGACCCCGAGCTTCGCCCAGGCGGTGCCGGTGCGCGGCCGCCGTTTGGGAATCGCGATGGCGGTCAGGATTTCGCCCCGCCGCAGAGCCGTCTTGTTGACGCCCCGGAAGAACTCCTCGATGGGCATCTCCCGCGCGCCCTCCGGCCCCGCGCTCGCGACCCGAGCATCCAACACGAGAAGCGGCAGCGCGAAGTCAGCCGACGGCGCGGCGTTGCAGAGGTTGCCCCCGATGGTGGCGAGGCTGCGAATCTGTGGGGAAGCGAACTCGCGCGCCACGTCGACGAGCAGCGGCGCATGCTCCGCACAGAGGTCGTCTCTCAGGAGATCGGCGACCCGCGTGAGAGCACCGATCCTCACCCCGCCCCTCGCTCGCCTGATCCCGTCCAGCGCCGAGATCCCCTTCAGGTTGACGAGGATCTTGGGCGCAGCCTCGCCCTTCAGCATCGCCGGAATCAAATCGGTGGCGCCCGCCAGAGGCACGGCGCCGCGCTTGGCGAGGGCCCTCAGAGCATCATCGAGAGTGGCTGGCTGAAGCATGTCTGGTCTCGGCATGCGCATGACTCCAATGGCTTGTTGGCGCCGCGATTCTGCGCCGACTGCCCAATCCCTGTTCCCTCCGGAACGAAATGCAATCGCGCAGGGGCGCAGTCGTCCCTCGAGTCGCCGATCGAAAGGGTATAGGCATGCTCGCCGCCGAACTGGAGATGCTGGACGCCGAGGAGCCGGACGAGGATACATGGACGAATCTCTGAAACGACGCTTTGCGAGCTTCTACTTCCTCCTGTTCGTGCCGATCGGGATACACGCGCCCTATCTGTTCCTCTACTTCAAACGGCAGGGCTTCACGGACTCGCAGCTCGGAACGCTCGCCGCGGTGACGCCCCTGCTGAACGTCTTCGCCCCGCCCCTGTGGGGCGCCCTCGCCGACATGCTCGGCGACCGGCGGCGGATGCTGGCGGCGCTGCTGCTCTCCGCCGCCCTGATCTTCCCATGGCTCGCGCACGCGGGCAGCTTCCGCGCCACGCTCGCGTTGATGGTGGTCTTCTCCGCCTTCGCCTTTCCACCGGTTGCCATTGCCGACGCCATCACGATGGAAAACGTGGAGCGGCGGGGCGGAGACTACGGACGCCTGCGGATGTGGGGGTCGCTTGGATTTGCGATGCCGCTGATCGCCTTCGGCCTGATCCTGGGCAAAGGCGCCGGCCAGTCGGCGGCAAGCCTCTATCCGATCTTCATCAGCTACGCGATCTTCCGGCTGCTCTCCGCCGGGTGCGTGGGGATGCTGCCGCCCTCCTATGGGGAGCGGCGCGGCTTCTTCGACCTGCGGGCGGTGAAGGCGTTCGCAAACTGGCGGTTCGTCGCGCTCGCCGCCTGCGCCCTGGTCGCGATGGGCGCCATGTCCGCCTACTATCTCTACTTCACGATCTACCTCGACGAGGTGGGCATCGCGGACAATCTGAAGGGCTACTTCTGGGCGATTGCAGTGGCCTCCGAAACGGCGATGATGCTCGTCATCGGCGGCCTCGTGCGACGCATCGGCCTCAAATGGACCTTCGTCCTGGGCATATTCGGGTGCGTGCTCCGGCTGTTCGCATTCTCATGCCGCCTGGGTCCCGGCGGCATTGCCGCGGTGCAGCTCCTTCATTGCCTGACGTTCACGACCTTCACCGTGTCGACGATCACGTTCGTGAGCCGGCTCACTCCCCCGGAGCTGCGTGCCAGCGGACAGACGCTGTGGATGGCGCTGACCGGCGGCCTGGGGGCGGCCGCCGGCTCGAAGCTGTCCGGCGTGTGCGCCGGCGCGCTTGGGCTGATGGGGATGTTCCGGGTCTTCTCGGGCGTCGCCGCGGCCGCGCTCCTCGCCGCTGTGATATTCGTGAAGGAGCCGCCGGAGCCCGCACCGCCGCCGGCCTCAGCCGACGAGTGAAGCCGCCTCCCCGAGCGCTTCCCGAATCTCTATCGGCCGGCCCTGCTCCGCCGACAGGAGGCACCCCCGGACTACGCCCAAGGCGAGCAGCCCTTCCTTGGCACCCGTCTCCGGCGGCGTGCCGGTGCGGATGGCCCGCGCAAACTCGGCCATCTCGGCGGCATAGGCATTGACATCGGGGATGGCCACCTCCTCCGTCTTCGGGTCCCAGCGATCTTCCTCGTTGGCCGCCGTCAAGGTGATGCTCTCCTCGGTCGCGTACGCATTGCCGTTCTGGCCGTAGATGCGAATATAGGTCACGGGCGGCGAGACGTAGTTCGTGCCGACGTAGGCGAGCAGGCCCGACTCGAATTCCAGTAAGGCAACGAATACGTCCTCGATCTCGGAGGACAGCAGGGACGCGTCCGAGAGAGCGATGACGCGGCGGGGGGGGCCGAAGAAGTAGTGCATCGTGTCGAAGATATGGAGGGCGAGCTGCATGAGCGGCCCGCCGGGCGCCTCCCCTCGATGCCAGCGCCACTCCTTCTCGGTGAGGGTCCTGCCGCCGGAATGGGACATGTTCCCCTCGGCCATGGCCGCTCGGCCGACGCGGCCCGAATCGAGCAGCGACTTCAGCGCGCGCGACCAGGCCGTGTAGCGGGTGCTGTGGCCCACCATCAGTGTCACCCCCGCGCCCTGGCAAGCGCGAACCATGGCGGCCGCATCCTCCATCGTGTTGGCGATGGGCTTGTCGGTGAAGACGTGCTTGCCGGCGGCGGCGGCCGTCTCAGTGGGTCCTCGGTGGAAGTTGTTGGCGGTGAAGTTGGCGACCGCGTCCACCCCGGGGTGCCGGACGAGCGCCTCCACCGTCGGCGCCACCTCGCCCCCGTAGCTCGCGGCGAATTTCTCCGCGCGCGCGGCGGTGCGGTTCCAGCAGGCGACGACCTGCACGTCGGGACAGCTCTGCGCCTGTCTCCAGAAGGAGGTCGCCCATGCGCCCGTGCCGATGACTCCGATACCAAGGGGTTTCTCTCCAGCCACTGTCGACCTCCGAGACGCGAAACCAGCGTGGATCTGGCAATCGGCGGGGAAAGAAGGCCGAGGACCATGTGTCGCACAGCTTTGACAGAGGGAGGCTCAATCCTTCCGCGGGCGGAGCCTCAGCCAGCCACTTCGGCGAAGCGACGACGCCTACGGCGAGCCCATATCGAACCCGGGAAACGGGGGGACGCCGAAGGCCTTCTGACCGGAGAAACCGCCTGCCCCAGCCGCCGCCAGGTGGAAGGGCGAGTCCGGGGTGTCCGAGCCGTGCGGAGTCGGCGCGACGCGGGGGAGCACGACGCGGAACGTGGTGCCGACGCCGATCGTGCTCTGGACTCCGATGTCGCCCCCGTGGCTGTCGATGATGTTACGGCTGACGGCCAGGCCAAGCCCGGTTCCCTTTCCCTCTTCCTTGGTGGTGAAGAAGGGGTCGAAGATGCGGTTGATGTCCTCCGGGCTGATGCCGCAGCCGGTGTCGACGATCTCGATGACGACGTGGTCGTCGGGAAGGCTGGCGGTTCGGACGGTAAGCTCGCCGCCATCCGGCATAGCATGGTAGGCGTTGATGATCAGGTTCATGAACACCTGCTGAAGCTGTCCCGCGTTGGCATCGATGGTCGGCAGATCGGGATCGATCTGCTTGTTCACCTTGACGTTCCCGACAGTGAGCTGGTGCTCGCTGAGCGTCAGCGTGCGCTCCAGCACGTCGCTCACATCGACCGACTCGATCTTCTCCTGACGGCTCTTGCGGGAGAACGCGAGGAGGTTCTGGACGATCTTGCCGATCCGCTCGGTTTCGTGGCAGACCGTCTCGAGGTTCTTCTTGGGCTCCGCGCCCAGGCTCTGATCCATCAGCATGAGTTCGGTGCGCCCGAGGATAACCATAAGCGGGTTGTTGATCTCGTGGGCCACCCCGCCTGCCAGCACCCCCAGCGAGGCGAGCTTCTCCGAGTGGATGAGCTGTGCCTGGGTGCGGCCCAGTTCGTCGAGAACCGAAAGCAGCTTCTCCAGTTGACGCTGCGAGTCCCGATAGAGCTGGGCCTTCTCGAGCGCCAAGGCGGCCTGGTCGGCGAAGAGCGTGAGGGAGCGAAGATCCTCGTCCCGGAACGGGTTGGGGCGGGAGGACTCGCTCACGTTCAGCGTCCCGACGATGCGGTCCTCAATGCGCAGCGGCACCGAGATCGCGGAGCTAATCTGACCCTCTCGCTTCCGCATCGATCCGAGCTGCTTCTCCTGCTCCGTCCGGCTCAACAGCAGCGGCTTCCCGGTGAAAGCAACGCGGCCGGCGATCCCCTCTCCCAGCTGCAGCCGCGTCTTCCGTACCACGTCCTCCTCCATGCCCTTCGCGGCCTTGATGGTGAGCACCTTCTCCACCGGGTCGAGCAGCATGACGGAGCCCCGATCTGCATCGGTCACCTCCATCGCCGTAGTGACGATCAGATCGAGCAGGCGAGGCAGGTCGAAATTCGCGATCAGCGCGTGGCTCAGCTCTCCCCAGGTGCTGAGCTGCGCATCCTTCTTCTTGAGGCTGCGCTCCTTCTGCGTCAGCTCATCGATCAGCCGGCGGTTCTCCGTCCAGTGGGCGTGCAGCCGCTCTCGGATATAGGCGGTAATGAGCAGCACCATGACGAGGAGGAAGCACGTCGTGATGTCGCTGCCCAGGACAAGTATGAGGGGCGTGGCGATGTCCGGCACCGAACCGGAGACATCGCCGGTGGCGGTGATGAGGAAGAGGCTGACCGCGAGCAGGAAGATGATCAGCAAGGCGAGCAGCCACAGCCGCTCTTCCCTGATCTGAGCTTCCTGGAAGGGATCTTGGGCGATCTCGGCGCGCCGCGCATCCACCCCGCGCATGATGGCGCGCACGACCGGCAGTCTCCTGAGCGCTTGTCCCGCTTTACTCATCAAAGGTCCGCCGCATGATCTCGGTCGAGCGCAGGGCCGAAAGCCTGGGAAGCGGCCCTCACACAGCTTGCCACGTGAACCGCCACCTCCTGCGCACTATCCGCTTATTCCACAAACAGGCGAGGGACTGGAGGTGAGTGTGGGCGTATCCCTGGAGGGCGCCGGCGGATCTGCACAGGAGGCCGGGACGGAGTTCCCCGAGCAGCGGGAGGCAGGGCGCGTGCCCCGAAACGCACTTGACCACACGGCCGGCACCGTCTACCGCCGGCTCGGCTGACCACAGACAAAACGATAGCCTTCTAGCAGGGCCAACGCGATCTCGGCCCGTGACGCGCCTGCTCCCCTGAGGACCGCCCAGCCATGAGGCAAAGGGGTGGGCGAGAAGCTCACCCCCCCAGCGCAATCACGTCGATCTCGACGTCGATCCCGAGAGGCAGAGCCGCGGCCTGGATGGTGGTCCGGGCGGGGGGCTCGGACCGGAAGAAGGTCGCGTACACCTCGTTCATGGCGGCGAAGTCGGCGATGTCGCTCAGGTAGACGTTCGTCTTCACGACCTTATCGAGCGAAGATCCCGCCGCCCCGAGGAGGACGCGGATGTTCTCCAGCACCAGCCGTGTCTGCTGCCGGACGTCGCGCTTGACCACCTCGCCCGTCGCCGGGTCGATCGGCCCCTGCCCCGACACGAACACGAAGCCGCCCGCCCGAATCGCGGGGGAATAGGGCCCCTGCGGCGCCGGGAGTTCGTCGGAGATGATGACCTCTTTCTCGCTCATGGTACGTCCTTTCGGGTAGGGTGATCGGCCGCGCGGTCAGCGCAGCATCCCGCGGGCGGCGACGGCCCACGTCTCCACCACCTCGCCGCTCTTGACCGCCAGCATTTCGTCGAACAGGTTGCTCACGGTGCAGGCGTGGTTGGGGATGACCTCCACCTTGTCTCCCACTCGCAGCTTCAACTCCGACTCGGACAGGTCGAGAAAGCCGTGCTCCTCGTTCAGCTTGACGAGGACGGCCGCGTTGTCCTCCTTCAGCATCCCGCAGCCGGGCGACTCCCGCGCCTGGTCGCTGGTCAGGGACTTGCTGCCCGCATCCAGCACCGCCCGCCCGGGCTCGGGGGCGCTCACGACGGTGGCGAGAACGGTGAGCGCGCAGTCCGCCGGCCTCGCCGCCCATCGGTCGATCTGGGTGCGATCGTTGAAGACATAGCTGCCCGGCCTGATCTCCGTCAGCCCGCAGCTCGGATGATAGCTCGCTGTGGTCGGGGTCGAGCCGCCGCTGATTCGGATCTCACCGTCCACGAGATGCGCTATGCCCTCTCCCAGTTCCCCCATAATGCGGCATTCGTAGGCCGCGATCCCCGCCACCTCGTTCTCGTTCCGGGCGTCGTAGACCTGGCCCGGGTAGGTGAATATGCCCCCCAGGGACAGCCCGGGGAGAGAGTTGATCCCCCGGGCGAATTCGAGCACGTCATCGGGGGCAAGCCCACATCGCCGGAGCCCGACGTCAACCTCCACGAGCACTCGCAAGCGGCGCCCGTGCTGGGCGAAGCCCATCGACAGCGGCGTCGCCGCCTCCATGCTGTCCACGCCCACCGAGATATTCGCCCGCTCGGCGAGTCGTGCCAGCCGCTCGATCTTCGCCGCGCCGACGATCTCGTGCGCAATGAAGATGTCCTCGATACCCTCGTTCGCCATCACCTCGCCCTCGCCGATCTTGGCCACGGTGATGCCCTCGGCCCCCCGCTCGAGCTGCAGCTTCGCGATTTCGGGAGCCTTGTGCGTCTTCGTGTGGGGCCTGAGCTTCAGGTCGGCCGCGCGGGCCAACTGAGCCACGCGGTCCAGGTTCGCCGTCAGGCGGTCGAGATCGACCAGGAGCGCCGGTGTGTCCACGTCGGAAACCAACATGCCGCTGCCCTCCGCCCTATCTCACCAGGTCGCCGGCGAAGCAGAGGATTCTGCCTGGGTCCCGTGAAACCTGCAATACAAGACCGGGCCCACGCGCAGACATCGGGCACGGCATTGGGTATATGTACTCTGACGGCCGAGGCCGCGCCTTGCTCCGCTGCTGTCCACGGGGCTACAGACCATCCAGGTGACCGGATACGATAATGAGACTTGGACGCGTTCTTTCGATTCTGTCTCTCGGGCTGCTGACGGGCATCACGACTGACCTCGCGGCGGCTCCGCACCCCGCACCCAGCGCCCCCGGCCCTCGCGCCGCCGCCTATGTTCACGGGCGCGTGCGGGAGCACCTCCAGCGGCGGGGGGAAGTCCGCGTGATCGCGGTGATGGGCGATCCCTCTCTTCCCCACGCCTGGGCGCGGGACTGGCGCGAGCGCGGCCCCGCCATTCGGGAACTCGCCCGCCGGGTGCAAGGCGATGCTCCCCGCTTCCGGGTGCGTCGCGGATACGAGGTGTTCCCCTTCCTCGCCGGGACGGTTGACCAGCGCGGGATGGAGGAGCTCGCCGCCTCCCCCTTCGTCGAGGCGGTCTACCCCGATCGGCAGGTGAGAGCCGACCTCGCGGAGAGCGGTCCCCTCATCGGGCAGCCATATGCAGAGGATACGGCGGGTTACGACGGCACCGACATCGGCATCGCCATCATCGACACCGGGATCGACTACACCCACCCGGACCTGGACGCGGGAAAGGTCGTGGCGGGCTATAACTTCCTTGCCGGGGATCCGCTGTTTCCGCAGTACACGAGCACTTCCCAGTACATGGACGACGAGGGCCACGGCACCTACGTCTCGGGAATCGCCGCCGGCACCGGCCCCACCTACCGCGGCCTCGCCCCGGGCGCGGATCTGCTCGCTCTCAAGTCCCTCGACAACATCGGCCTCGGCTTCTCCTCCAACATCATTGCCGCCATCGATTGGTGCATCACGCACAAGACCGACTACAACATCAAGGTCATCAACCTGAGCCTCGGCGATGGGGCCGAATGGCGCGACCCCGAGGAGTGCGATGCCGATCCGGAGGGGCAGGCCATCTCAGAGGCCGTGGACAACGGCATCGCGGTGGTGGTGGCGGCCGGGAACGAGGAGTACACCAGAGGGATCGGCATGCCGGCCTGCGCCGCGGCCGCCATCGGCGTGGGAGCCACCTGGGATGCCGGGACGGAGGTCGATACTCCCGCCTACTTCTCCAACCGCGGCGAGCTGATCGATGTCTACGCGCCGGGGATTTGGATCACCAGCGCGAGGTTGGGCGGCAACTACGAGACAGGAGCCGGCACGTCGGCGGCCACTCCTCACGTGGCGGGGGCGATCGCGGTGCTGGCCGATGCCGGCGTCACCGGCCCCGATGCAATCAGGGCGCGACTGAAGCGAACCGGCCTCCAGATCGTCGATCCCACTACGCACGTGGCTACCCCTCGCATCGATCTGGAGCGGGCCATTACCAACCAGCCCGCCTCCGGGCCCGACCTCGTCGTCACTCAGGTGACCGCCGATTCCTCCTCGGCGCTCGTCGGCGCAGCGCTCGGGCTCAACGTGACGGTGAAGAATCAGGGCGACACGGCCTCCGGCCCCTGCCGCGCGGTCATCCTCATGTCCGCGAACCGGGTCCCCTCCCCCCAGGACTTCACCGTGGCGGTGGTCGACGTTCCGGCCCTTTCCGCGGGCGAGACCTGGTCCAGCGGGACCGTTGCCGGGGCGGTGCCGGGAACGTCGCCTGGGGACTACTGGGTGGCCGCCTTCGCCGACAGCGAGTACGCGCTCTCGGAGAAGGACGAGACCAACAACGGGAAGATAGGGTCCTCTTTCACGATCAAGGCTCTGAGCTCGTACGTCTCCGCGAACAGCATCCCCGCCGACATGCTGAAGGGGGAGGCGTATGAGATCGCGGTGGTGATGTGGAACGAGAGCGACGTGCCCTGGACCTCCGCCGAAGGATACGCCCTCGGGGCCGTTTCGCCGGAGGGAACGAATCGCTGGGGCGTCACGACGATACCGCTGCCGACCTCGATGGTGGCGCCGGGCGGGACTGCCACCTTCACCTTCACTGTCACCGCGCCCACCGAACCCGGGCTCTATCCATGTCACTGGCGGATGAAGAGGGGTGCGCAGTACTTCGGCGAGATCGCCACCGGCGCAAGCAAGACGCGCGTCTATGATGACGCCGCCTGGGGACAGCGCTTCCCTGCCATCAGCGGCGACCGGGTCGCCTACTCCGACTACAGTATCGTGCCCGGCTACGCAGCGGCGATCTCGGTCAGCAACCTGACGACGGGGACGAAAACGGTTCTCCCGGACGATATCGGGTTCCAGCGCACCTGGGATCCGAAATACCAGCTCGACCTGCCGCCGCCACCCTACAAGTTCTTCGAGGCGAGCTACCACTTCTTCCCCGACATCTCGGGCCCGTGGGTGGCGTGGATAGTCGATGACTACCCGGAGAACCAGTGGTACTACCAGATCGTCGCGCAGAACGTGCAAGATCTGAACGTGCTGCCGGCGCGGGTCACCTACCAGAACAAGGATGCCCTCTTCCCCTCCATAGATGGAAGCCTCGTGGTCTGGGAAGACTATCGCAACGACCCGGACGGGATGTTCGGGTACAACTTCATCGACGACAACGCCGATATCTACATCGCCGACCTCTCGACCCTCACCAGCCCGGACGATCACTTCCCGTACGCCTACCCGCTGTGCACCGCCCCGGGGCCGCAGCTCGTCCCGCGAATCTCCTATCCATACGTGGTTTGGGAGGACTGGCGGGATACGAGCGAGATCCAGTCCGACATCTACCTGTACGACCTGTCGCTCGATTCCGATGGCGACGGCCTACCGAACTGGAAGGAGACCAGCAGGCCTTCTCCCGACCCGGCCGAGACCCGCCTCACGAATACGTTCTGGCCCGAGGAGTTCCCCGATATCGACGGCACCACGGTTGTCTACATGGACCTCCGGCGCGATACCGGCCTCGGCGGGATGATCGACATCTACGCCCTCGACGTGGACTCGCCCACGGCTGCTGCGGTGGCAACGGAGCCGCCGACGTTTCGATATCACCCCCGGATCGACGGCACGAAGGTGACGTGGGCGGACTGGAGACAGGGGCTCCCGGACATCTACTGGGTGGACATGGAGAACATGGCCGGCGGACCCATTGCCGCCAGCGGTTCCCGGGAAGACTGGCCGGATGTGTCCGGCACCTGGGTGGCCTACGCCAAGCACCGCCTGACGCTCACCCGCACGGACCTGCTGGGCAACCTCGTCGATTACGACGTCTACAACATCTGGGTGCAGCAGATGCTCTACGACGGCGCCGTCGGAGTGGGTACGTTCACGGACGTATCGGCGAGCTTCTGGGCCTGGCGACACATCGAAGCGGCGGTGGCGAGCAACGTCGTCCGCGGCTACGGCGATGGCACCTATCAACCGTTGTGCACGGTTACCCGCGATCAGATGGCGGTCTACATCGCGCGGGCACTGGCCGGGGGAGACGAGAACGTGCCGGACGGGCCGGCGACGGCGAGCTTCTCAGACGTTCCCAACACGGGGTACGGCGAGGACGAGACAGAGCCGTACTGGGCCTACAAGTACGTCGAGTACTGCGCCCACCCCGATCAGGACGTGGTGAAGGGCTACGACGACGACACCTATCGCCCGCTGGAGCCGGTGAACCGCGGGCAGATGGCAACCTACATCGGCCGCGCCCTCGCCGGCGGCGACACCTTCTTCGATTCCTACACCCCGCTTGGCGGCCCGAGCTTCCCGGACGTGCTGGACACGGGCTACGGCGACGACGGGACCGAGCCATATTGGGCCTACAAGTACATCGAGTATATCGCCGACGCCGAGGTCACCCAGGGCTACCCCGATGGGAACTACTACCCCGAGGTCGTGGTTGGCCGAGACCAAATGGCGGTATACATTTCGCGAGCCTTTGGTTACGCGGATTGATGTTGGAGGAGGAAACGGCGGGAGGCGCCGCAGTTCGCAAGGACTGCGGCGCCTTACGGTGTATATAGCGGCAGGCGCGGCGAGGGGAGGTGGACATGGCTGAGATTCTGCTGATCCGGCATGGCGAGACCGAGTGGAATCGGGAGGAGGTCTTTCGGGGGCGGGCGGACGTGCCCCTCAGCAAGCGGGGGAGGGAGCAGGCGCGGCTCCTTGGGGAGGCGCTGAAGGGATCCGGAGTGCAGGCCGTCTACACCAGCCCGCTCTCGCGGGCCCGCCAGACCGCCGATCCGGTGGCACGCGCCCTCGGGCTCGAGGCGCAGGTGGAGGAGCGACTCGTCGATATGAGCTTCGGCCAGTGGGAGGGCCGGCCCCGGGCGGAGGTCGAGAAAGCGGACCCGGCCCTGTATAGGGCCTGGCTGACCCAGCCACAGGACTTCCGCCCTCCCGACGGCGAGAGCCTGGCGAATGTCATCGCCCGAGCCTGGCCGGCGATGGGAGAGATCGCCGCCCGCCACAAGGGCGGCCGGGCCGCCATCGTCACCCACCGGGTCGTCTGCAAGGTTCTCCTATGCTCGGCCCTCGGCGCGGGCGAGGCCGCCTTCTGGCGGGTCCGCGTCGACACCGCCTCCATCAGCCTCCTCGACGCGAGCGACGACCTCTGGGTCGTCACGCGGCTCAACGATACCCACCACCTGGAGGCGATAGGGGAGGAGGACCGGAGCGACTTCTGAGCCGGCCGAGTGCCGCCTACGTATTCGGCGCCACTCCCTGGTTCATGAACTCCTCCACCACCTCCCGCGCGAACGCCCCCTCCATCGGCCCCTTCCGCGTCGCGCCCAGCGCCCCGCAGGCGTTGGCCAGCCGGCCGACCTCATCCAGCGGGAGCCCCTCCAGCAGCCCCGCCACGAACCCCGCGTCGAAGCAGTCGCCCGCCCCTGTCGGGTCCACCGCCTCCACCGTGAAGGCGGGCGCGTCGATCTTCTGGTCTTTCGTAACGATGGTGCACCCCTCGGCCCCGCGCTTGAGCGCGACCACCTCCGGCCCCTTCTCCAACAGCGCCCGGCAGGCCGCCTCCGCGCCCTTCACCCCCGTCAGCAGCTCCGCCTCCGCCCCGCTCGGCAGCACCACGTACGACGCCTCCACCACCGGCCCGCAGATCCTCCGCAGCGCCTCCTCCCCGCCCAGCAGCTCCGGCCGCAGGTTCGGGTCGAAGCTCACCCGCCCCCCGGCCGCCTTCGTGAACTCGACCGCCTGATAGCACTTGCTGCGCATCCTCTCGCTCACCGACAGCGACGACCCGCAGATATGGAGGAACCTCACGCCCTCGAAGTACTCCGCCCCCAGCTCCGGCATCTGCCCCGCCGCGGCCTGGGCGATGTGATAGAGAAACCGCCGGTTCCCGTCGGAGAAGTAGGTGACGAACGCCACTCCCGTGGCGCGGTCGCCGACCCGCGGGCAGAGCGTCACATCGAGCCCGTCCGCCCGCAGCCGGTCCAGCAGGCAGGTGCCGAAATCGTCGTCACCCACGGCCCCGATGAAACCGACCGTGTGGCCGAGACGGGCCGCCTGATCGGCGAAGATGGCCGGCGCTCCGCTCGGAAATGGGCCCACGAAATCGGAGGCCCTGTCGAGCGGGTCGTCGATCCGCTTCCGCATCACCTCGACGAGAGCTTCTCCGATCGCGATGACATCCAGTGCCATGTGCCGCTCCCCCTGGCTGATCTGTGCAAAGAAGGAGTTCCTTGTGCCGATCCGGGAACCTGCTGGAGGGGGATTACGCGCTGCTCCGGGGGAATGAATCGGGGGGTCGGTCGTCTGAATGACTGAGGAACGCGACGAGGTGCAGGAGCTGGTATCCCGGGCGCGCTCCGGGGATATGGCGGCGTTCGAGAACCTCTATCGGAGCCACCAGGCCGGCATATTCACCTTCATCCGGAGCCAGGTGCGGCATCGGGAGATCGCCGCCGACCTGACGCAGGAGACGTTCGTGCGGGCCTGGGAGTCGCTCAAGCGGCTGCGTAAGCCGGGCGCCTTCCGGGGCTGGCTCCACCGGATCGCGGCGAACCTGGTGAGGGATGAGGTGAAGTCAGGCCGGTCGCGCCTGGAGATCACAGAAAGCACGCTCGCGGGCGATGAGGGTGCACTGCTCCCGGAGCCCCCGGCGCCCGAGAGCGACGGGCCGGAGCAGCGACTCGTGGACGGCGAGCTCAGCCGGCGCGTGTGGGCCGCCCTGGAGGAGCTTTCGGAAGAGCACCGGGCGGCGGTGGTGATGCACCATATGGAGGGGATGGCGGTGGAAGAGATCGCACAGGCATTGGGGGTGCGACCGGGGACCATCATGTCCCGGCTCTCGCGGGCGCGGGAGGCCCTGCGCCACCGCCTCAGCCGGTACGTGGAGGAGGGGTCTGATGACTGATCGAGATCATATCGTAGATCGACTTCCGGACTACGCCGTCGGCGCCCTGCGCGGACGGGCCAAGGTGCGGGTGGAGAGCCATCTCGCCGAGTGTGCGGCCTGCCGCCGGGAGCTCGCCGCGCTCGCGCGCACCGGCGAGCTGCTGAACTCCCTGGCTCTTGAGGAGGCGCCCTCCGGCACCTGGGAGGCGGTCAGAGAGAAGATCGGAGAGCCGAGGCGCGCGGCGCCTCGCCGCCCCCGCCTCGCCTGGGGCCTTGCCATGGGCGTGGTGGCCCTGCTCATGGTCGCGGTCGGCATCTTCCTACAGCGGCCCCTCGGCCTGGGCGAGCCCCGCCTCGTCGTCGCCGTCGAGGCCGACGAGGAGATGCAGGCCACCATCCAGGGGCATCTCCCGACAATGTGGGCGGCCCCGCTGGCCGACGAGGCCGCCGTCGGGCTCCGCCTGGCCGCGCTGGAGAATAACGAATGAAACCCTGCATCGCCATCTTCTCCTTGCTGTTGATCTTCTTCGCCGGTGCCGGCCTCGCCGATTCCACGCCTTGGCAGGCGGTGTGGGACAGCGAGACCGCCACCGAGGAAATCACCATGACCGGCCGCGCCACCACCATGACGGTGAACGACGGCCGATCGCTGTCGGCGACGGCGGCGGTCACCGCGGCCCGCGGCAAGGTGCGATTCGATTACCAGGCCGACGGAAGGCGCTGGTCCCTGATCGATGACGGCACGCACCTGATCCAGCTCCGGCCGCACAGGAAGACCGCGCTGCTCCTCGAGCGCCCGACGCTGGCGGTAGATCGCACCCTCGCCGAACGGAACTATGTCGCCAGAGAAGGGGGCGAGGCGGTGATCGCCGGCCGCCCGGCGCGCGTCATCGAGATCGCTCCCCGGGAGGGCGGCCCCCTCCTCTTCCGGCTCTGGCTCGACCGGAAGACGCACTTCGCCCTCAAGCGCGAGCGCCACAATATCGAGGGGCGGTTGACCTCGGGCACGGAGTACACAGAGGTGCAGTTCGGGCCCACCGTCGCGCCGGATGTGTTCGCGGTGCCGGAGGGCTGGGCCGCGAGGCAGCCGGCCGATAGAGAGGCCAAGCTCAGCCTGGGGCAGCTCAGCGCGCGCCTCGGATTCGCCCTTCGCTCGCCCCAGTATCTGCCGCCGGGGTACGTGCTCCTGGGCGGCTATGAGCAGGGGTGGGGCCGGCACCGGCTGCGAATGGCGGAGCTGCGCTACACCGACGGCCTCCGAATGCTGAGCCTCTTTCAGAGAGAGCGCACCGGCGAAGAGGGCGCGGGCGGGCGTGGCGGCAGGGGGCGTGGCCACGGGCGCGGCAGAGACGAAGGCGGCCGGGGCG
>Ga0307379_10003781_pt1 | contig 21844 bp, 21 predicted proteins | sample UN2MG_FD_202237 | JGI IMG/M metagenome (GOLD analysis project Ga0307379, IMG submission 202237) | Soil microbial communities from Risofladan, Vaasa, Finland - UN-2 | ecosystem: Environmental > Terrestrial > Soil > Coastal area > Acid sulfate soil | place: Finland: Risofladan, Vaasa | collected... | reverse complement strand
CCAAATTATCTGAACTTCCTCCTTTAAAATGGCAACCTTCGGGGGTTAAAATTTCTCCTTTCAAAAAAAGTTTGGCTTTAGTCAAAAAAATTGTCTTCTCACCAGTTATTAAACCCCTTCAATTGCTAGTCAACCTCAGCTCAGAAGAATTTCAAAAACAAAATCCAGCTCTTTTTTATATCTTAAATAACGGGGTTAGTTCAAAATTAACAGAGAACACAATTAATTTTCTTCGTCAAAAAGACCGCTATCATCCCCAGCTACCCTTTTGGCAAGAACTTAAAGAACAGGTAGGTACCTTTAAACAGAAGCATCCGCTGACTAATTTTTTAACTCGCCATTATTTTGAACATAATCATTTAGGAAAAAGCATTACGTTTTTTAAAGCAAAAGAAAGTCGCTTTTGGCACTTTGTCACTCGAGGTAAATTTAAAAATCTTCCCAGTTTTAAACAAGCTTCCTGGAGATTTTTTAAAAAAACCCGCGTTGGTCAATGGTTTGGCAGTTTTACCGCAAAAATCCTTACTAAAATGGGGTTGGGAACAATTTCTGGAGGCACACTTTTAGTTCTTCCCGCTGCTTGGAAAACTACTAAAAAACTAGGAAAAATATTTCTAGGTTATTTAGGTAGCCTGTTTATTATAGCTGCTAAATATGGTACCGCAGCCATTGTCGGGCTTACTTCAAGTCTTGCCGTCGGTTTACCTTTTGCTTTTAAGGCCGGTTTGGGTGTAGGAGGAGCTGTAACTACTGCTCTTTCATTTCTTGGACCTCTTGCTCCTGTTATAGGAGTAATCAGTGGTATAGCCACTTTTTTTATTGTTGAAGGACTATTTGCTCTAGGAGGTTTAGGAATAGGAATTGGTGCTCAAGTACTTCTAGATAAAATTGCAGTCATTGCCAGCAATATCTCAATTCCCCAACTTATCAGTGGAGGAATAAGCAAAATAACTGCCGCTGCCACTAGTGTTGGTAGTTCCGCTGTTGTGGGAACTATTGCCATTACGACCGCCGGGACTTTAATTATTTCCCAAATTAACTCCAGTGCTTTTGTTCAAGAAGGTCTAGGTGAATTCATACCTTCCCTTGGAGAATCAGTCCCAGCCCGACCACCGGACCAGACTGCCCATTTGGCAGAAAATGTTATTTACACTTTAAATCAATGTGGAATTACTTACGTTAGGCAATCTAATTGGTCAAGTGTCGAAAATTGTCTTCAAGCCAGCAGTTTACCCACCCAACAAACTACTATTATTCTTAATCAATTTCATTATTCTGTTTTTGATGTTGGACCAGGACTTCATTGCGTTGGCTTTGCTAGAGGTGTTATGGCTGCTTTAGGTAAAGACCCAGGTGGCGGCTACCATGCGCGAAATTATCTTTTAAACCCACCAAGCAATTATACTAAAAATACCAATATGTCAGAGGTTCAAACTGGTGATTTAGTTGTTATGTTAGGCGGTTCTTATGGCCATATTGGTATTGTCGTTTTAAAAGATGAAGATATAATTAGAGTCGCCCAAGCTTGGGGAATAAGTCAAAGAGGTAGTGGTTTTTTACAAATTACTGAACTAAATCCGGCTTATTTTGATGGCTTTTTAAGACCAAAATGAAAAAAGTAAATTATTTAATTATTCTTCTTCTAATTCTGGCCATTGTTGCTGGTGGTTTAGTGGCTTGGCGAATTTTAAACCCACCTAAAAAGATACCACCTGCCCCAACACCGACCCCCACACCTGAAACTAGATTACCGACACCGACGCCTACTTTTATAAAAAAACAAAAAGAACAAGGGGACTCGCCTGAAGAACTCATAAAAAGTCTTAAACAAGAGTTTCCTTTAATTGAATTTATTCCTTATGAAACTGATAAATTTTCAATCAACTATCAAGCCCCTCTTCATCTTAAAGTTAAAATCAAAAAACTTAAAGATTTAGAAATAATTAAAAAAGAAGTTTTAGACTGGATTCAATCAAAAGGCGTTGACCCTAACACTCATCAAATCGATTGGCTCACTCCTGAACCCTAACCGGCATAATGATGTGAAGAAAAGAGTTATCGCCCACTGGTTTAAAAACACCCGGGTTTAAAGGAGAACTCATCTGAAAACTTAATTGCTCTGCCTCAACTGAATTTAAAAAATCCAAAAGATAGCGCGAATTAAAAGCAATTTTATTCTTCTTACCTTCAGTTTTAACTCTTATTTCTGAAACATTACTGCCGACTTGGGCTGTGTTAGCACTTACTTTTAGGGTTGAATTTGTAATTTCCACTCTAACAATATTAGCTGACTCCCGAGCAAAAATTGAAGCCATTTTAGCCGCTTTAATTAAAGTTTCTGTCTCCACAATCACTTTAGTTTCGCTTTTATTGGGAATCACTTTTTCAAATTCAGGAAAATCACCCTCAATTAACCGAGAAACAATCTCTGCTTCAGGCGTTGAAAAAATGACTTGATTTGAATCTGAACTGACCGTCAAACCAATTTTTTTCTCTTGTTCTTGTTCACCAATAATTCTAGCGACTTCCATTAATGTTCGAGCTGGAATAATTAATCCTTTTTCTAATTTTTTTATTTCTTTTAATTCTTTTAAACCAACTATTTTTTTAACTGAAAGTCTGTAACCATCAGTGGCAACTAGAATTAAATTTTTATTTTTAATCACCACTAAAATTCCAGCTAAAACTGGTCGGCTTTCATCTTGAGCAGCTGCAAAAGCCACTTGAGAAATGGCTTTATATAAATCATTAAAATTAAAGGTAATAATTTTTTTATTTTTTAAAGTGGGCACCGATGGAAATTCACTGGCTGGTAAACCAACAAAATTAGCTTGATATAAACCACAAGTTAAATTTAAATTATTTTCTTTTGCTTCTAATTCAATTCTTTCAGAAGGTAAAGTGGCTACAAATTCAGTTAAAACTTTAGCTGGAATTGAAACCATACCTTTTTTTTCAATTTTGGCTCCTATCCAATAATTAATACCTGTTTCTAAATTAGTGGCTGATAATTTCAGCCTGCTGTTATCAGTACTTAATAAAACATTATTTAAAACTGGCAATTGGGCTCGGGTAGAAATATTTCGGCTCGTGATTGATAAGGCTTTAGTTAAATTTTCTTGAAGAACAGAAAGTTTCATTGTTTTAATTTTACACTTTATATTTTAATTCTACAACTTGTTGAGTACTGAATTTTATATATTAATATATTAGTAGTTGTAGTAGTCTTGTGGATAAGTGTAAAATTCACTATTTTAAGTTTAACTTTTGGTTTTTGTTTTTGTTTAAAAACTTGTTAATAAAAATGGTTTTTTTGTGGGTAAGTGTAAAACTTAATTTGTAAATTAGTGAATTATCCATAAAGCTTTTGTTTTATCCCTACAATTTCAACACGTAATTTCTCTGATGTGGATAAATTATTGGTAATTTTTTCAACTCCATACATAATAGTGGTGTGATCTCGATCACCTAAAAGCCGGCCAATTTCCATTAAGGGAACTTTTAACTCAGTCCGAAGTAAATACATAAGAATCTGTCGAGGAGCAACAATTGGCTTTAGTCTTCTGGGTCCGGTTAAATCAGACACTTTAAGATTATAAAAACTAGCGACTGTTCTCAAAACTTCTTTTGGCCTAACTAAACGGTGAGGGATTGTGTTTTGGCCGGTTTGGCCTAAAAGAGCGCTGGTTAATTCAGGTGTTATGGGTTCATTTTTGGTTTTAGTTTCCGTGATTAATCTAATTAAAAAACCTTCTAATTTGCGGGTAGAAGTAATATTGCCAGCGATAAGTTGAGCAACATCCATAGGTAATTGAACTTTTTTTTGTTGAGCTTTGATAAGTAAAATAGCGGTTCTTAATTCAAAATCAGGTGGTTGGATGTCAATTGCCAAACCACCTTCAAATCGGGAACGAAGCCGATCTTCTAATTTACTGATTTCATCTGGCCGACGGTCAGAAGTTAAAATGATTTGCCCCCCAACCTGCGTAATACTGTTAAAGGTGTGAAAAAATTCTTCTTGGGCACGATCTTTGCCGGCAATAAATTGAATGTCATCAACAAGCAAAAGCCGAGCTGACCGATATTTTTTTTTGAATTCTTCAGTGGTTTTTCTTCTGATGGCGTTGACGATTTCATTAGTAAAATCTTCACTGGTACAATAAACCACTTTGGCTCGGGGATTGTGTTGTAAAGCTGCCTGGGCAATCGCTTGAGTTAAGTGGGTTTTACCTACCCCTACTCCTCCGTACAAAAATAAAGGATTATAAGCTTTACCAAGAGATTTGGTTACTGCCATGGCTGCTGCGTGAGCCATTTGATTGGTAAACGAAACAGCGAAAGTGTCAAAATTAAAATCTGGTCTTAAACCAGCTTTTTTAATGGCCTCAACTGTTTGCTGGCTTTTATCTTGTTCTTTTTTTTCTTCAAAAAGTGTTCCTTTTTGCATTTCTATTTCTTCAGCTTCCGAAGGTTTAGCAATAGAGGGTTTGATTAGAAAAACCAGATTATTTTTTTTATCAGTAGTTTGGTCAAGCGCTTCTTTAATTAAACTATAATAGCGGTCCTCGATGGTGTTACGGACAAATGGATTAGGGCAGCCAATTTCCGTGATTTGGCGATTTTTATCTATGGTTTTAAGGCGAACAATAAAAGTTTTAGGAAACCAAGTTGAAAAATTGGCGGTGGAAAGGTTAATTTTTAAACTTTCTAAAACGGTATTCCAAACTCTAACTTTATCCATTAGTATTCCTTGAAGATTTTTAAATAGAAGGGCAGGCTTGTCCCGAGACTTCGGGAGATATTTCTAATTTAATGAGTTTTCCACAATTTGTCAACCCTTTCTTTTACTTGTTTTTTTCTTCGTTTCCTAGTATCCTAATCTTGTTATGCCTAAGCGAACTTATCAACCCAAAAAGAAAAAAAGAGCAAGAAAACACGGTTTTCGGAAGCGAATGCGGACCGCTTGTGGCCGGAAAGTGATTAAACGCCGGAAATTGAAAGGTCGCAAAAAGTTATCAGTCTAAAATTTTATGCTTCCTAAACAGCACCGTCTTCCTTTAAGAAAAGAATTTAATCGGGTTAAAAAACAAGGCCAACTTTTTCAAGGCAATCTTTTTAGTTTATTGGTGGCCAGCCAAGCATCGCCAGAGATAAGATTTGCTTTTATTGTTTCCAAAAAAATCCATAAAAAAGCAGTTAAAAGAAATAAAATTCGACGAATACTGGTAGAATCAGCGCAAACCTTTTTACCTGAAATTAAACCAGGGATTGACGCTGTTTTTTTAACAAAAAAAGTGATTATTGATAAGAATTTTACTGAGATTAAAAAAGAGGTCAAAAGAATTTTTAAAAAAGCAAGCTTGCTGAAATGAAAAAAACAATTCTTTTCTTAATTCGGTTTTATCAAAAACACCTTGCTTTTGAGTCAAGAATTTTTAAATTGCTTTTTTTAACTGATAAAGTTTGTCGGTTTAAGCCCACCTGTTCTGAATATACTTACCAAGCAGTTTCACGCTATGGTATAATCCGGGGGTGTTGGTTAGGCTTGAAACGAGTAGTTAGATGCCACCCATGGAATAAGGGTGGCGACGACCCAGTTAAATAACATGTGGCACACTTTACTTTACCAACCAATTGTTAATGTTTTAATTTTTCTTTACCAAATTTTTGGCAACTTTGGCGTTGCCATTATTGTTTTGACTATTTTGATTCGTTTACTTCTTGTGCCTTTGACTCTACCGTCGCTTCGGGCTGCCCAAAAAATGAGAAAATTAGCTCCTGAATTGGAAAAATTAAAAAAGAAATACGCCAATGATAAAAAAAAGCTAGCTCAAGCTCAAATGGAGCTCTACAAAAAAGAAGGCGCTAATCCGGCGGCTGGTTGTTTACCTCAAATCATCCAGCTTGTCATTTTAATTGCTCTTTATCAGGCTTTTATTAATGTTTTAAAAGTTGATGGCGAGGTGATTGTTAAGTTAAATGAGGTACTTTATCCGACACTTAAACTTCCAGTGGAAACAATTATCAATACCCGGTTTTTGTATCTTGATTTAAGCCAACCGGATGTTTTTCGTTTGTCTGGTTTACCAATTCCTTTACCAGGTTTATTCCTTATTGCTGCAGCTCTTAGTCAGGTTTTTTCTTCGAAAATGATGCAGCCAGCAGTTGAGCTGGCTCAAAAAAAGGCCAAAAAAACGCCAGGCAAAGAAGATGATGTGGCCACGGCCATGCAGTCGCAGATGCTTTATCTTTTTCCTTTGATGACGATTTTAATTGGCTACTCTTTTCCTTCTGGCTTGGTCGTTTATTGGTTTGTTTTTTCAATTTCTACGGCTTTACAGCAATATTTTGTTAGTGGCTGGGGAGGATTGACACCGTGGTTAAAAAAACTAAAAAGAAAGTAAAAAAACCAGATAAGCTCCAGACAACTAAGGAGTTGACCGAGAAATTGTTAGATTTATTAGGTCTTTCCATTCGCTTTGAGATTAATGAAAAAGAGGATGTTATCAATATTAACTTAGAGACAGACAATCCTGCCTTGCTGATTGGTTATCACGGTGAGACTCTTGCTTCTTTTCAGTTTATTTTATCAATCATGACTTACCGAAAATTAGGAGAGTGGGTGAGAATTATGGTTGATGTGGCTGATTACCGTCAGCGTCGCCAAAAAACTCTTGAGCGGATGGCTTTATCTGTGGCTCAAAGGGTGAAGTTTTCCGGTGAGCAGCAGCCCCTGCCACCGATGAGTCCATTAGAAAGAAGAATTATCCATCTTGCCTTGGCTAATCAGCCTGAGGTGGAAACTGTTTCTGAAGGTGAAGGTCACGAGAGAAGAGTTGTGATTAAACCTAAAAAGATTTAAGTGAAGTTTCGGCGATTTCTTTTTTGGTTGTTAATTTTTCTTCTTCCTGTTCAATTAGGTCGTCATTTTTGGCCAGAATGGTCTTATGTTTTTGGTTTAAAAATTGATTATTTGAGCCCAACAATTTATTTAACTGACATTTTGGTTTTAATGATTCTAGGATTGTGGGTTTTAAAAAAGGCACCTCAACAACAAAATTTAAAAAAAATGAATCCTCCCCCAGCACGGAGGATTGGGATTTCCTTTGGTAACCCCACCTTCTCTTTTGCTGGCGGTCGGCTTCGTACGTCTGCATTCCTACTCCGTCTTCGGCGGAGCTGTGCCTCATGGTCGAAATTTCGACCTATTCGGCTTGATGCAGTTGCAATAATTTTTCCTCTTGCTGTTTTTGGTTTTTTATTATTGAGTTGTTTTTTGGCTCAAAATCAAGGTGCGGCTTTCTATAAATTTTTTAAACTGATTGAATTTGCCTTTTTAGGAATTTATGTGTCTAAGGAAAAAATTAAACTTGCCGAAATTAGTTTGCCTCTTTCACTAGCGGTTGTCTATTCTTTCTTGATTGCTTTTTTTCAATTTTTAAAACAAGAGACTTTAGGCGGCGTTTTTCATTGGTTAGGGGAACGAAGTTTCAGCGTGAGTACACCGGGTATTGCCAAAACAGTTTTTCAAGGCCGTTTGTTGCTTCGACCTTACGCCACTTTTTCCCATCCTAATGTTTTGGCCGGATTTGTTTTAATATCTTTGATTTTAATTTTTGTTTCTAAACCAACCAGAAATTTTAAGAAAATCTTAAAATGGTCAACTTTTGTTTTGGGAGTAGTCACCATCGCCTTTTCTTTTTCCCGTTCAACTTGGGCTGGGGGCCTCTTGGCAATTTTATTATTTGTTTTTCTTGCTTCTTTTGCCAAAAAGAAAAAAATCTTGGCTTTGTTAGGCGTTTTTTGTTTAGTTTTAGTTTTTAGTCAAAATATTTTAAGAGGGGAATCTTTTTTTCAGCGGATTGAGTTTAATAAAATTGCCCTGCAAATGGTTAAAACAAGACCTTTAATCGGTGTTGGTTTAAATAATTTTATTCCTCAATTGCCTGATTATTGGCCAAAATTTGGTTTTACTTATTGGCTTCAACCAGTCCATAATATTTTCTTGTTAACTGCTGCTGAGATTGGCCTGGTAGGTTTGCTTATTTTTCTTTGGTTTTTGTTTTTAACCTTTAAAAAATTGGTAGTCGTTAAAAACAGACCTTTGATTATTGCTTTAAGTACCATTTTATTTCTCGGTTTTTTTGATCATTATTGGCTGACTCTTCAACAAACCCAACTTTTATTGACTGTTATTTTAGGTCTTGGTTGGGTAAAGACAAGAGTATAATGCTAAAATAATTTTATGTCCCTTTCACAAAAGGTTGCTTTTAATACTGTTGTTCAGATTGTTTCCAAAGTAATCACTGTCTTTTTCACACTTTTAACCACAGTTTTACTGACAAGTTATTTGGGTAAGGGAGGCTTTGGTGATTATATTTATGTGATTACTTTGGTGATTATGTTTGGTGCTTTGGCTGATTGGGGAACAGCCACCATTGGTGTTAGAGAGGCAGCTAAAAAAGTTGAGAAACAGGGTCAAATTTTTGCCAATATTTTGGTTTTAAGACTACTGCTTTCTTTTTTGGCAACGGTATTACTAATTGGTTTTGCTTATTTTGTCCCTTTAAAAGTAACCAGACCCGAGACGTTGCGTCAGGCAATTATGGTTGCCTCAATCCTTCTTATTCTTAATGTTTTGAAAGCCTCATTTGGCATTGTTTTTCAGGTTAAACTCCAAATGCAAAAATTGGCCTTAACTAACATTGTTACCAGTGGTTTAATTTTTTTAATTTCTTGTTTTTTTGTTAAAGCTGGCTTTGGTTTATTGTCATTGATGATTGCTTATCTTCTGGCAACGGGGTTTGGTGTTTTAATAGCTGGTTTTTTGGCTTCAAAAACAGTCAAATTTGTCTTTGTTTTTGACAAAAAAATTCTTACACGTTTAATCAAGGAATCTTTGCCGATGGGCGCGATTCTTTTAATGTTTACCATTGACAATAAAATTGATACGGTCATGTTGGGCGCCATTAAAGGGAGTGAATCAGTCGGTATCTATGGCATTGCCTATCGAATTTATGATGTTTTAATTTTAGGATCTGCTTTTTTGATGAATGCCCTTTTGCCAATTATTTCTCAATACGCTGATTTAAAAAAGTGGCAAACTAAATTACAACAAATTTATCAGAAAAGTTTTGATGTTTTGCTTTTAATGGGAATTGGGGTTGTGGGTTTAGTTTGGTGGCTGGCACCTTTAATGGTCCAAACCCTTACTCAAAAACGTTTTGTTGAATTTGCTGATGCGGTTTGGGTTTTGCGAATTTTGAGTTTGGCGATGTTAATTGCTTATTTTAATCATTTAGCTGGTTATACCATCGTCGCTTTAGGCAAACAACGGCCTTACTTTTTTGTTGCCTTAATTGCTTTGATTTTTAATGTTTTTGCCAATCTTTTTGTTATTCCCAGGTTTTCTTATTTTGGAGCTGCGACAGTGACTATTTTGACCGAAGCCTTGGTTTTTTTAATCACCACCTTTTTTATTTTTAAACTCTTAAAAATTATTCCTTCTTTTATCTCTTTCCCCAAAACCGTACTTCAGTTAATCAAACAAAAAGGCAAACTATTATAGCCAAAAAATTTGACAGAATAGATTTGTGGTGATAAATTTGAAATACCGACAATGCAAAAAATAATTGGTTGGATAAAACAAAACAAATTAGCCGCTTTTTTACTGGTTTTGGTTATAGGTTACCTTCTTTTTAAAAATTTTCTTCCTCCAATTTATCGATTGTTCAGTTTTAGACAAATTCCTAGTGGACAAGGGCTGGTTGGTATTATTCCACCTCCTCAACCTGGATATGCGCCCGCCCCAGAAGTTGAAGACCGTTTGGTCATTCAAGAGTCAACTCTTTCTTTGTTGGTAAAAAAAGTGACCGAGACCCAAAAAGCCATTAATGAGAAAGTTAAACAATTAGGTGGCTACATGGTAAACAGTTCTGTTACTCATCCTGAAGAAACAGAGACAGCCACCGGCAGTATTACGGTTCGGGTGCCTCAAGAAAGACTTGATGAAGCCCTTGATTATTTTCGAAATGTGGCGGTTAAAGTCGTTTCTGAAAATCTTGTAGGTCGAGATGTTACTGATGAATACGTGGACATCGAAGCCCGGCTGGCAACTCTTTTAAAAACCAAAGTCAAGTTTGAAGAAATTCTGGAAAAAGCAGAAAAGGTTGATGATATTTTGCGAGTCCAACGGGAGTTAGTTAGTCTTCAGACCCAAATAGACAATCTAAAGGGCCGCCAAAATTATTTGGAAAAAAGTGCCCAAATGAGTAAAGTGACGGTTTATCTGGCTACTGATGAACTGAGTTTGCCTTATGCCCCATCTTTAGCCTGGCGCCCGCAAGTTGTTTTTAAACGAGCCGTCAGGTCATTGGTTAGCACCGCTAGAAAACTGGGGACTACTTTGATTTGGCTTGGGGTTTACGCTGTGATTTGGGTGCCAATTTCAGTGGTCTGGTTAGTCCTTCGCCGACGAAAGAAAAAACTTGCTTCTTGACGGTTGCCAAAAATGAAGAAAACACTTTTTGTTTTTGCTGATGGTGGTGCCAGAGGTAACCCGGGTCCGGCTGCTGTCGGTTTTCTGGTTAAAGACAACCAAGGAAAAGTTTTAGTTCGACAAGGAAAATACATTGGTCGGGCGACAAATAATGTGGCCGAGTACATGGCTGTGATCGAAGCCTTAGGGTGGCTTAAAAAAAACTTAGTTGGCCCGAACAGGTCTGTCGATGTGATTAAATTTTTTCTTGACTCAAAGTTAGTCGTTAATCAACTCAGTGGGGTTTTCAAAATTAAAAATAAAAATTTGCGCGATTTGGTTATTAAAGTCAGGAAATTAGAGCAAGCCGTTGGTGGCAATACTGCTTATCATTATTGGTCACGGGAAAAAAACAAACAAGCCGATTTTCTTGTTAACCAGGCCCTCGACGAATACAACCCATAGTTTTTCACATCTGGTCATTGTAACAAAAATTTTTTCTTGAATCCTGCCCGTTTTTGGATTAAGATTAAGGTGTGATTACTGCTCATCAAAAAAGTGAACCTCGACCAATTGCTCTAGTTGCCGGCGGGGCTGACTTTCTTGGTTCTTTTTTATGTGAGACTCTTCTTTTTCATCGTTGTCAAGTGATTTGCTTTGATGACTTATCGACTGGCAAAAAACAAAATTTGAAAAATTGTTTATCTTCAAAAGATTTTACTTTTTACCAACACGATTTGAAGAAGCCTCTTCAAGGCATCATGACAGCGAAGTATATTTTTCATTTGACCGGACTTAAAAAGGTGACAGAAAATCTTATGGTTTTGGCAAAACAAACAGGAGCAAAAATGTTGGAGATAAGAAGGCTAGAAAAAAAGAATGGTTTTCCTTTTGACCAGGTTAATGTCAAGACTGTTTATATCGCTGATGTTTATGGACCAAGAATGAATCTTGATAATAAAAGCTTATTAGTTCAATTAATTAAAGCGGCTGTTTTTGGCTTTCCCTTAAAAATTCCTGGCACTGGCGCTGACGAAATTCATCCCACTTTTGTTGCCGATATTGTCTATGGTTTGACCAAAGCGATGTTTGTTGAGTGGGCTGAAGATAAGTCTTTTTATTTGGTGAATCAGGAAAAGGTTTCAGCTTTGGATTTAGCTCATCAGTTGCAAAAACAAAGTCAGCGGGAGTTGGGAATAGAATATGTGGCACCAGAAAAAGAAAAAAAAGTTTATCCAGTAAAAGCAGCGGCTGAAAGTCAAAGAGAATTAAACTGGAAAGCAAAAACAGATTTAAAAGAGGGGATTAGACAAACGTTGAAGTTTTTTGAATCAAAGTCAGAGAAAAAAATTTCCCAAAAACTAAGCCCCAAAAAACCTCCTCGGCGGTTTTCATTTTCTTTATTGGTTGGCTTGCTAATTTTTTTCCTTTTATTTTCGCCATTTCTTTTTTTATTGTTTAATAGTCTTTGGGGATGGTTTAGTTTTAAAAAAGCCTATCAATCTTTTTTACAGGCCGATTTCAGTCGGGGGCAGAAAAAAGCTCAGCAAGCTTTTACTTCTTTTAAACGGGCTGAACAAATAGTTCAAAAATATACACCCGTTTTTTCTCTTTTGGGTCAAGAGGACAAAACTTTAACATCTCAGAGATTATTTTATCTAGGCGCTGCGGCTGCCGAAGGATTGGCTCACACAGGTTTGGCTGCAGAAAAAATTAATCAGTTGGTCAAAGTCATTTTTCAAAATGTTTCTGGTAATGTAACTGGCTTAACAGCCGAAGCAGTAAGGGAATTTGATTACAGTTATCGCCAGCTTTCTTTAATTGAGGCTGATCTTAAAAATCAAAAGTTACCTTTTCAACCAGTTGAACTGACTTTGAGTTTACCTTATGCCAGGCAGTTAATTTCTCAGGCAAAAAAGGGGATTCAGCTTATTCCGGAGTTAACAGGTGTGAACGGCAAAAAGACTTATTTGGTTCTTTTTCAAAACAATTCTGAATTGCGACCGACCGGGGGTTTTATTGGCTCTTTTGCTTTACTTAAGTTTGATCAAGGCAAATTGTTGGCTTTTGAAGTGAGAGATGTTTACAGTGCTGATGGCCAACTTAAAGGTTATGTTGAACCACCGGCAGCTTTGAAAAAATATTTAGGTGAAGCTGGCTGGTTTTTACGAGATTCTAATTGGGATCCTCATTTTCCCACCTCAGCCAAACGGGCGGCCTGGTTTTTGGAAAAAGAAACGGGCGAAGTCGTGGATGGAATTTTGGGCATTAATCTTTTTTTGGTCCAGAGAGTTCTTGGCGCCATTGGAGAAATAGAAATGATTGATTTTAACGAAAAAATTAATGCGAAAAATCTTTTTGAAAAAGCTGAGTATTATTCTGAGATAGGCTTTTTCCCTGGTTCGACCAAAAAACAGGATTTTTTAGGCAGTTTAAGCAGAACTTTGTTTGAAAAATTGAAAACCATGGATACCAAAACTGGAGCTGGAATCCTTAAGGAAATCCATCACTCATTAGAGGCAAAAGATTTATTGGTCTACTTTAGCCACCCTGAAGCAATGGCGGTGGTGGCTGATTTGGGGTGGGATGGCCGAATTAAAGAGATTGCTTGTCAAATTTCCTCGGAAAGCTGTTTTCTTGATTACTTAATGCTTGTTGAAAGTAATCTTGGTGTCAATAAAGCCAATTTCTTTGTTCAGAGAAATATTGCTCACCAGGTGACGTTTCTTTCCGATGGCCAAGTTGAGGGGAAATTAAAAATTGATTATCAAAACAGCAGTCTTACTGAAAATTTTCCAGCCGGTCGTTATAAAAATTATTTGCGGATTTTGACACCTTTGGGCAGTCGATTAGTGAGCATTTTGATTAACGGAGAAGAAATTGATAAGGAAAAAATCGATCAAGACAGCCTTCATGGTAAGGCTTCTTTTGGTTTTTTGGTGGAAGTGCCAATTCAGGATTCAAGTTCGGTTGAGGTCAACTATTTTTTGCCTGAAAAAATTAATTTAAGCGGGATTAACCGCTATTTGCTTTTAATCCAAAAACAACCGGGAATCCAAGACAAACAAATTAGTCTTGAATTAAAAACACCACCGGAAATCAGTGTTTTGCCAACTGCTTCATTTCGACCGGCTTTTGACAAGGACATTGTCATTGAAGCCTCTCTGGTAAAGTAAGTTGACAATTTAAAGCTAAACAATTATGATAATTGGAACAAATGGTGAAAAAAACAGCCAAAGAAAAAATCGAGGTTAAAGTTGAAAAAAGAAAAATAGTTGGCCGTAAAGTCAAAAAATTGCGGCATGAAGGCATTCTTCCCGCCAATATCTACGGCAAGAAAGTCAAATCATTGGCCGTTCAACTCAACTTAAAAGATTTTTTGCCAGTTTATCAGAAAGTAGGGGAGACAGGTATTGTTGAGCTAAAAGTAGGTGGTGAGCAAAAATTAAGGCCGGTTTTGATTCACAATGTTCAACTTGATTCTGTTTCTGATCAACCGCTTCACGCAGATTTTTATCAAGTGAGCTTGACTGAAAAAATTACCTCTGATATTCCAATTGAACTCATTGGTGAATCCCCGGCGGTTGAACAAAATATTGGGGTGTTGATCCAGCCACTTTCTGAGGTGGAAGTTGAAGCTTTGCCTACTGATTTGCCAGATAAATTTAGCGCAGATATTTCTTCATTAAAAGAAGTTGATGATGCGGTGACCGTGGGTGATTTGAAAGCACCAACAGGAGTGAAGATTTTAACTTCCGCTGGTGAGATTTTGGTCAAGATTGAACCTCTTGCCAAAGAGGAAGAAGTTGCGCCTCCAGAAGAGGAAGCCGTTCCTGAAGGTGAGGAAGTACCAGAAGGAGAAAAACCCGTTGAGGGCAAGCCAGTTGAAGAGAAACCAGCTGAGGCTAAGCCAGGTGAAGAAAAACCAAAAGAGGCCAAGCCAGTCGAGGCAAGGAAAAAGAAACCAGAAGCAGGTAAACCTCAAGCCGAAGCGTCAAAACAAGCTAAAAAAGAAAAGTAACTTGCAAAACTTTCTTCTGAAAGCTAAGCTGTAATCAATGACTGACCAAGCGCCCCAATTACCGGTTAGCCCACAGGAAGTTCAAATTGAACCACCATCTTTCTGGGATAAATTAAAAATTCACAAAATTAAGATTTTGGGCGGGGTTTTTGGACTTTTATTTTTTGTGGGAGCAGTTTTTGGAGCGTATAGAGTAGGGCAAAGACAGGCCCTTCCTGAATCTGCCGAAGAACCAACACCAACTCCTGCAGTAGTTACTACCCCAACACCAGAGCCGACTGTAACAGAAGTTTCCCGGTTATCTCCCACGCCAATAACTATTGAAAAAATTCCTTACCAACCCATTGCTTCTTGGCAGATATATACCGATTCTCAAGCAAAATTTTCTGTTCAGTATCCAAAAACCTATAAACTTAGTAGTTCAACACCCGGAACAAGTGTGAATTTCTTAAGTTGTGTAGATGATCCACAAAGAGGAGAAATTTGTATGGCTGGATATAGTATTGGAATTAGTTACGACTATGATGGGGGATCAAGGCGCGAATGGCTTTTTAATAAAAATCCCCAACTAAAGGATTTTCTCATAGATCCATATTTTCAAGATATTATGGTTGTTAACTCAAAAGCCTTAGTTATTATGGATGGTAATACAGGAGGAAGCACTGGCAGTTGGGTTCTAGTTCCAAGAGAAAACATGATGTATCTTTTTGCTTTCCTTTTTGGTTGGAACCCAGATACAAAAGAGAAACCAGGTTTTGATTTTATTAAACAGGTTCTTTCTACCTTCCGCTTTCTGGAGTAAATATGGAGGAAGAGATAGAAACTAAACCAGAAGAAATACTAAAAGAGAAACTCCAAACTGGGTTTTTAGATAAAATAAAAGTCCGCAAATGGAAAATTTTAAGTGGACTTTTAGGATTTTTAGTTCTTGCCGGAGCGGTTTTTGGCGCTTATAAACTTGGTCAAAAATCAATTTATCCTGCTCGTCCCGAGCCTAGTCGAGGGGAGCCTATCGAAGGACCAACACCAACTCCCGGCTTAGTCGCCACTCCAACACCCGATCCAACCGCGGACTGGAAAACATGCAACAATAAAAATTATAGTTTTAGCATTAAATACCCTGCAAATTTTGGAATAGATCCATCAACGTGCAATTATTCCATTATGGATTACAACTTTGTAAAAGACATTAGTGTTGTTAACATCTTTGAGGACTTCAGAAAAAACTGGCTACTAACAATAAACGCAGAAAAGTCTACCCTCGGTTTAGACCAATGGATAAAAGACAAAAATCTTTGTCCGAGCAGCTTCGAATCATGCTCCAGTCAAATAGCCGGTCCCATAACAAACTCCACCGAAGTTGACTTGATCAACAGGCGCTATGCTAAAACAGATGTGATAGTAAAAACGAATGATACCATCTTTGACTTTTCCTTAAGTGCCCGTAACCCAAACACACCTGTAAACTCGGGTATAAAAAATGTCTTGGACCAAATCCTCTCGACTTTTAGATTTTTGCCTTCGGCTGGCTTAGGCCAAGGGGAGTAATTTACTTTTTGAACATTGCTAACTGATATTTTTTAACTTCCTCAAAAATTTTTTTCTTTGCCTTTTTCCAAGAAAAATTTTTGTCAAGAATCTTAATTGGTCTCTTGTCTTCTTTATCTTTAACATCGTCAAAATAGGTCAAAGCTCTCAAGGAGAAATATTGATTAAAGTTTGGATATTTCTTTTTGACAAAAGAAAACATTTTTTCAAGATTAAACACTCTTAAGAGATAAAAAATATCAATATAATCCCTTTTAACCGGTCGGTGACTAATAGCAATTAGTTTCATCGCCGTGATATCTTCAAGACTGGCAACTGGAACTTTCTTGATTAGTTTCAAAGGTTGAATTAAAGGATATTCATACCAGAAAAAAGAAAAATCTATTTTATTGATGGTACAGAAGAGAGTATCTTTTTCCTGGGCAGTTTTTTCTGCCTCTTTACCAAAGACAGCCTCGATTTTTTTATAAAGAGACGGAGCATTAAAATGGTATTTGGTATAAAAGTCAAAATCTACCGAAGTCCGGTGACCGAGTTGTAAAGCCAAGGCTGTACCGCCAGCCAGATAAAATCTCTCTTTTTTAAAAAAAGCAAGTTCGGGGAAAATTTTAGTTTGATTTTTATTAAGAATCTCTAAGTAAAGTTTTTTCATTAAGGGCGCAAGTTTAAGGCTGCTCGATTAAAAGTCTTTTTATCTATTTTGATGTTGAAGATTTTTAACCAATACAAAAGAGTACTTTTCAGCCACATCCCAGGGGTGGGAGAGGAAATTTCCTCTTTTATCTCTTTTCGGGAATAAGTTTTTCCTAGCCAGTGTAAAGCTTGGTAGTTACCTTTGTTTAAAATCTGGGTGATTATTAACTGCTTATCACGCCTAACATCCAATTTTGATAAATCATAAGAGGCAAGATAGGGTTGTAGGAACTTTGGTAGAGCCATAATTTAATTTTATCTTAAAACTTGCTTTTTCTCAAATAAAATTTGATAATAAAGTTAATGCCAGAAGAAATCGAGACTCAACTAGGAGAAATGATTCAAGAACAACCAAAGGTTGGTTGCTTAGGCAAACTAAAAATCCACAAATTCAAAATTTTCGGTGGGATTTTAGGGGTTTTTATTTTCGCAGGAGCAGTTTTCGGTGCTTATAAGTTTGGGCAGAAGCAGATTCAGCCAGGTCCTCAACCAACTCCAACACCCGTGGTAGAGGCTACGCCAACACCGGACCCAACCGCAAACTGGAAGACTTATACGAATACAAAATATGGATATTCGATTAAATACCCAGAGGATTGGTCGGTGACGCCATTAGACGATCCGGCATATAACAGGGGGGTTACACCCTCTTGCGAGGAAAGTTCCCGGACAGCCACTCTTGGCAATTACGATCTGTATGATCTGGAAAAAACTGGTTTAGCCAAGGGGGAGATAGAGGTAGACGTTAGCTTTTTCCAATGCGCTGAGGATTTAAAGACCTGGTTTCATCCATACCAAAAATATGACTCTTGGAGGGAAATAACTGTCGCTGGCCTTAAAGCGATCAGGGCTAAACTTAATTATACCCAACAAAGAAACTACACTTATGTGGACATTTTTGTTAAGAGAGAAGGAAGAATTTGGGAGATTCATTCTATTACACCTACCTCGGAAGAGATGGAATCACTTTTTGATACGTTTGACCTGATGGTTTCCACCTTTAAACTTTTGGAGTAAAAATTTTTTAGACCTTCTTGATCATTTCAAGCTGATATTTCTTAATTTCCTCAAAATTTTTTCTTCCATTCTCAAAAGGTATTTAGTCCTAATTTTTTCCAAGCCAACGCAAGGCGCGCTTGTCACCCTGAGGTTTTTTCGTCCACCCCGAATGTGTGTAGCCAGGGTAATAGCTTGACAAAGGTTTCTTCTAGAAGCTAAGCTGTAACTACGGAAGGCGCGTTTCTGACTAATGGCAAAAGCAAAAAAGAATTCCGGCAAGAAAATTGAGATTATCGGTTTGGGTCTTTTGGTTTTAGTGGTGGTAGCGGGTTTAGTGTTTTTGGTTTTCAAACAACCTCCAGTTTCAAGAGTACCCATAGCGGTGCCGACGTTCACACCAAATTTGCTGGTTAGCCCCATCCCGGATTTCGCTGATGACTGGCAGATTTATACCAATCGCCAGTATAGCTATTCGGTTTGCTATCCTCCAGAGTGGCAAATAGATGAAACTCGGCCGCAGCCGCCAGACTCAATTGTTAAAGTTTATAGTCCTCGTTGGGAGCACCATTATCCTTGGGGAGTGAGTGTCAATATTACAGTAGATTCAGCCGATTCAGCCAGAAATCATTTTGATAAATTACGTAGTCGGGAAGAGTCCGTTGTTTCGGACAATGAAATTGAAGACATCACTTTTGCCGGGATAAGCTGTTTAAAAGTAACCAGCAAATTACCTAAAGCTGGTGGCTTCGGATCACAAACAGTTTGTTTTAAAAATAATCTTGTTTATCAAATTCAGACTTTTGTTTATAGCCCCTCGGCTGAGGAGAAAGAATTAGGCGAGCAAGTCATTTTGACTTTTAGATTTCTAAACTAGTTGATGATTTTTTGCAGTTTCAAGGTGGGCTCGAAGTTTGGGTCTAACTCAATTGTTTTTTGAAGATAGTTTTTTGCTTTTTGGTCTTCATAATTTTGGTAGTGAAGCCAAGATAGACTTAGATAGGCATCGCGGTAATCAGGTTTTTCCGCCACAATTTTTTCCCAAGCCTGAATCAATTTTTTAATGTCTTTTGGATCTGAATAAAGTTTTTTTTGCCAAAGTTTTTTGAGCTTTGAGTTAGGTTTCTGCTCCTGAGCCATAAGTAACTCTTTTTCTGCCTTTTCAAATTGATTGTTTTTTAGAAATTCTTCGGCTAGGATTAAATGTGCCTCAAACTCATTTGGGTTTTTAACTAATTTTTCTTTGGCTTGTTGAAATTGATTTTTGGGTAGAGTTAGCGAATAAACAATCAAAAATATTAAAAGAGCCACCCCAGCTAGAATGCCGTACTTTTTGAAAATTTTTATCTTGGCCATTTTTCAATAATTAAAGCCTTACCATGCTCAGGTAATTTTTGGTAAATTTCCTCAGTTATAAAAGGCATAAAAGGATGAAGCAATTTAAGGGACATTGCCAAAACAAACAAAAGGGTTGGTTGGGTTTCGGTTCGTCGTTTTTTACTCATTTCAATGTATTTATCGCAAAATGTATGCCAGAAGAATTGATAGATTTCCTCGGCTGCCAAGTCAAAACGGTAATTTTCAATATTTTTAGTGACGGTTTTAATGGTTTTGTTAAGTTTGTTGATAATCCAACGGTCATCTTTGTGGACAGATTTTGGTTTTTGCTTTTGGTTTTTAGTTTCAGGGTTGGTCAAAATGAACCGCGCTGCATTCCAAATTTTGTTAGCAAAATTGCGCATGCCTTTAATTTTATTTTCCGACAGCGATGAATCAGTACCCGGTGCATTTCCCATAACCAAAGCCATTCTTAAGGCATCAGCGCCGTATTTCTTGACTGTCTTGATGGGGTCAATGCAAGTTTCTGGCCGAGATTTGCTCATTTTTTGACCAAAGACATCGCGGATCATACCGTGAAGATAGACAGTTTCAAAAGGAATCTTGCCAGTGGCATAAAAGCCAAGCATAATCATTCTCGCTACCCAGAAAAAAAGAATTTCGTATCCTGTTTCCATCACTGAGGTGGGGTAAAAGTAGCGAAAATCTTGGCTTTTTTGAAACCAGCCTAGAGTGTTGAATGGCCATTGGCCTGAAGAAAACCAGGTGTCAAGGGTGTCAGGGTCGCGGATGAGGTTAGTCTGGCCACATTTAGGGCATTTTTTTGGCGGTGTAGTAGCCACAATAATTTCTCCGCAACCGTTTTGTGTGGGAATTTTGTTCATCTGTTTTTGCAATGGGCTGAGGTTTTGTGTTCCACAGTACCAGACTGGTAGCTGATGGCCCCACCAAAGTTGTCTTGAGACGCACCAGTCTCTAATGTTTTCTAACCAATTAAAATAAATTTTTTCAAAACGAGCAGGAATGATTTTAATTTTTTTGTCCTTAACAATTTTTATCGCTTGTTTTGCCAGAGGCTCGATTTTAACGAACCACTGGAGGGAAATTAAAGATTCAATGATAGTTTGACAACGTTCACAATGGCCAACTGAATGGCTGTATTTTTCCTCTTTTTCTAGTAAGCCTTGTTTTTCAAGGTCAGCCAGCACTTTTTTTCTTGCCAGTTTAATGTCCAAACCAACATATTGACCAGCCTGATTAGTCATTTTGCTATCAAAACCAATTACCCGAATTGCTTTTAATTTGTGTTTTTGACCGATTTCAAAGTCAACCGGGTCATGGGCAGGAGTGACTTTAACTGCACCAGTACCAAATTCGGGGTCAACGACTTGATCAGCAATAATCGAAACCTCCCGATTCATTAAAGGTAAAATAGCGGTTTTTCCGATTAAATTTTTAAAGCGTTTGTCTTGAGAGTTAACGGCCACAGCTGTATCGCCCAACATTGTTTCTGGTCGGGTGGTGGCGACGACAATAAATTTGCCACTTGTTTTTAAAGGATAACGAAGATACCAAAGTTTGGTTTCAGTTTCTTTGTGTTCGACTTCCAAATCAGAAAGGGCTGTTTGACACCTTGAGCACCAATTGACCATTCTTTCATTGCGATAGATTAACTTTTGTCGGTAGAGCTTTTTAAAAACAGTGTAAATGGGTTTGTCAAACTTTGAATCAAGAGTAAAAGAGTTTCTCGTCCAGTCGCATGAGGCTCCTAAGGCTCGGATTTGATTTTCCAGTGTTTTTTTATTAGCTAAGGTAAACTTTAAAATTTCAGCAAAAAATTTTCTTCTGCCCAAGTCATACCGAGTTTGATTTTTTTCAGCCAGTTTTCTTTCAAAAGTGACCTGGGTTAAAATACCGGCATGGTCAGCGCCTGGCAGCCAAAGAGTGGGTTGGCCAAGCATTCGGTGGCGACGAATCATAATGTCTTGAAGAGTGATGACTAAGCCGTGGCCAACATGAAGCGGGGCGTTGGCATTTGGCGGTGGCATGATAATCGTAAATGGTTTTTTGCCCCGGATAATTTTAGGTGTAAAATAGCCGCCTTTTTCCCAAAACTTGTAAATTTTTTCCTCAACTTTTTGGGGTTGATAAGTTTTTTCCATTTGAAGATAATTCTACCATTTTTGCCACACCTTGTATAAACTCACTGTCTCGTTTTCTATCACTGGTTCCATTAAATTTTTGGATGGGACGGTGGTTAATCCTGAAATTGCTTTTTCCTCTGGTCCCCAAAAAACCCAGGCAGTTTTGGTTTTTTTAAAGAATGATTTTGCCTCAGGTTCTTTCATTTCTCCAGCAAAAAAGCGGTTAACCTCAGTCATTCTTTCTTCAAACCGAGGTGTCTGAAACTGGTGGCCAGCCCAGACTCTTTTGGCGGTGTGAGCAGGAATAAGATTGGCGATTCGATATGAAGCCAAAACTCCTTCTTCGTCATTGCTGTGGTTTTTAAGATAATCAATCACTTCACCTTCTTGTTGAGTAAGATAAATCCAGCGGTTATCAGGAGATTCAGCTATTCTTTTAAAAGCTATAAAGAAAGTGGAGAAGCTGGTAAAAAAAAGCAAGAGACCGACTACTGGGCGGTAATCTAAGGTTGTTTTGCGGGATATTTTTCTGATTCCTTTTACCGCTAGAATGATGGCAGGAATCCACAAGCCTCTGGCCATTGATCTTTGAAAACCAAAAGGCAAATAGTTAATTAGCCAATGGCT
>Ga0307379_10003780_pt1 | contig 21851 bp, 19 predicted proteins | sample UN2MG_FD_202237 | JGI IMG/M metagenome (GOLD analysis project Ga0307379, IMG submission 202237) | Soil microbial communities from Risofladan, Vaasa, Finland - UN-2 | ecosystem: Environmental > Terrestrial > Soil > Coastal area > Acid sulfate soil | place: Finland: Risofladan, Vaasa | collected... | reverse complement strand
GTCGAGTAATCGAAGCCGGCGGGACCTGTTACCACATCATTAAAATCGAATTTTTTGATGCTATTTCCTGTTTTCGCCACAACCCAATTTGCCCCTCATTGAGCGAAACGTTCCATATCCGCTGTCTGTTGCCCGCAATCCGTCGTTGATCTAGAAAAAATACAAACCCTAACACATATATCTAAAGCCATAAAATTATCCCAATGCCAACAGCCAGGGGATTGCGCTCGCTGTTGCAGTTCAATCGGGAATCGGTTATGCAAAACACTATAATTTGATCAGGGTTAACCCTCTCGTTATGCTAAGCTAACCTAAACCAAAGCTTAAATATTCGCACGATCGACGTACGAGTAACATTATCGTCCGGAAATATAAATGTACGGAACGCGCTTTTACTTGTAAATCTCGGATATCGAATGGCGGAACGCCAATGGATACAAGGAGGTAACCTTATGAAAATATTTGCTGAAATGTGCTGGATCTTCAAAGCCGATAAGATAACATATCTCCTTGACACTTAACCCTGAATGGTACAGATAGCGTTTGGCTTCTAAAACAACGCGATCCTGAATGATTTTCTTTGCAGACGATCCTGCAACCAAATTGCAGACTTCGGTGAGTCGTTTGGTGCCGATATTCAAAAAATTTGCATAGTCTTGCACCTTAAGGTGTTTTTGGTAATTGACTTCCACGTGTTTAACAAAATTGTAAAAGATCTCGAAATTGGCCCGATTCGCAACCGAATTTTCTACAGAATGCGGCTCCAGTCTCTCGGATTTGAGTAGAAAAGACTTGAGAAGTGATGTCGCCATTTCTTCGAAATGGTAATTTAGTGGATCAGACGCCTCCTCAATGATCAGGCGCATAAGGGTCTCGAAACAGGGGATTTGCGCCTCAGGAATCACGTGGCAGGGAGAAGATCTGGGGCTGAACACCGGATATTCCAAAAAACCGACATGACTTTCCGGGCGTCTCCGGATAAAGTGCTCATCGAACCTCAGCAGGTGTCCCTGCATATCGGTACGGTCCTCATAAGCGTGAACCTGGTTTTTGGCAATAAAAAAAAGTGTGTGTGGTTCGAATTTATAGGCGGCAAAATCGACGAAATGGACGCCGCTGCAGTTCGTGAACCATAAGATCTCATAGTATTCGTGACGGTGTGGTTCAACCATCAGAATTCCGCGTTCTTCGAACACGCTCTCTAATGTCGAATAATCGAACCCCATGGGACTTATTCCCACGGCATCTAAGTCGAACTTGTTTATAATAGCTCTCTCATCCATCACGACCGCCATAAGCGATTTAACCCTACCCAAAAGGGATCTGTCTTTCCTTTAAGATATCGAGCAAGTTGTGTGCCAAACCGAAATGAAATTTAAAGCGTAGAATTTAACATTCATAAATATCAACCGTTTTTTAGCAGAACAAAAATTACTGATGTTAAGATTTTTAAAAAAATTACATCCATTATTTTACAAGTTTGCCTGAAGACCCCGTTTCGCCCTTGTCGGGAATAGGGTGCGTTTTATTTTTCCCTGGCCGACGCAAGAACACAGTGCAACAGGACATTGGTACCGGCCTCACAGTCTTCCCATTTGGTGTTCTCCGATTCAACATGGCTTTGCCCCCCGATACTGGGTGCAAAAATCATTGCGGTAGGCGCGATATCGGCCAGATACGCCGCGTCATGACCGGCACCGCTGACCATCTTGAGTGCGGGATACCCCAGTTTCCTGGATATCTCGATAATTCTATCGCACAAGCTTTTACTAAAAGCGGATCGGCTTAAATTCATACTCTCTTTTATCTCCAAAGCGCATTTTCGCTTTTCGGCAATTTCTTTAAATTCAGCCTTTAATTTTTCCCATGCCCGCTCAACGAGATCCTCTTCCCAACAGCGAAGGTCGACACTAAAATGAACGTTATCCGGAATAACATTAACGGCGTTGGGGAGATTATGAATTTCTCCTACGGTCGCAACCATTCCCCGGCCCATTCTGGATGGAAGTTCGTTTACTTTAAGAATCATCTCTGCGGCGGCGCACAGCGCATCGCTTCTGGCCGGCATAGGCGTCGTTCCGGCATGGTTGGCAAGGCCTTTTAGAAAAACATTTTTCCAGAGAACACCGACAATGCCCCGAGGCACCCCGATCACTTTTCCGCTATTTTCGAGAAGCGGGCCCTGTTCAATGTGATATTCGAAATAGGCATGTAACGGAAATCTTTTGGCCGCAACCGCCCCATTATAGCCGATCCTTTTGAGTTCGTCGAAAAATCTTTTCCCCCGGCTATCCATTTGATTATAGATCGTTTTTTTATCCAGCCTGCCCGCCCAGACGCCTGAGCCGGCCATCGCCGGCTGAAAGCGGCATCCTTCTTCGTTGGTCCAGTTAACAATGATAATGGGTCTTTCGGTGACCACATTTTTTTCAGTAAGGGTTCGCAACACTTCGAGTGTGGCCAAAACCCCCAGTGCACCGTCAAACCGCCCGCCATTGGGCGCCGAATCCAGATGGGAACCGCTCAGAACCGGCGGCAATGTGTTATTCTTACCGGATCTTTTTCCGAATATATTGCCCATGTCGTCAACGGTAACTTCCAGATGGATGTCTTCAAGCCAGGCGACGAATCTGTCTCTGGCCGCTTTATCCTCGTCCGATAAGGCCAAACGATGAACACCGCCGGCCGGAGTCGCACCGATGGTTGCCATTTTCTCCCATGCATCTCGAAGACGATCGGCATTCACCTTGAGGTCCGATATATGTTTCATTATACTCTTATCCACTGTCATCGTTTCGTTATTGTGTTCCTAGAAGCAGTTTGGGCAAATAAAGGATTATAGATGGAAAGGCCGCGAACACAACAACCCAAAATAATATAACGATGATAAACGGTATCACCGAAAGCCCGATTTCTTCGAGCTTCACGTCGGTCAATTTCATCGCCACAAAAAGATTTGCACCGAAAGGCGGCGTCAGAAATCCGGCCTCGCAACAAATTACAAACAGGATGCCGAGTTGAAAGGGGTGGATGCCCAACTTGGTTGTAACCGGCAGAAAAATCGGTGTCAGGACGACAACCATAGCAATGGTATCGGCCACAAATCCGGCGGCAAAGAGAATTAACGCAATCAGAAGAAGGATCACAAAGGGGTTTGAAGAAAAGCCGGTCAGAAAATCGCCGACCGCCTGGGGCACCCGATACAGGGTAATCAGTCGAGAGAAGGTCATGGATACCCCGACCAGAACCGTAACCGTTCCGGCCATGGCCGAAGTACGGATCAATGCATCGATCAACATTCTTACCGTGAGTTTGCGTGTAATAAAAAATCCGACGAAAAGAGCATAAAGCGCCCCGATTTCGGCTGCTTCGGTCGGCGTAAAAACACCTCCGTAAATGCCCCCAAGAATGATGACCGGCGTCATCAGCGCCCATTTTGCACGCCAGATGGCGATCATCAATTCCCTGGAAGAAAATTTTTCTTCGGTCCTTTGAACGCCTTTCTTCTTGGAAATGAAGAAAGCCGTGAGAATAAATGAAAAGGTTAGAATAAATCCCGGAATGAATCCCGCCATGAAGAGTCCCGCAATCGACGTATTGGCGACGACCCCGTAAATAATCAACGGGTTGCTTGGCGGGATAAGGATTCCGAGGGTTCCGCCGGTGGCGGCGACACCCGAAGAAAAACCTCTGGAATAGCCCATGCCGATCATAGCGGGGATCATCAAACTCCCGATAGCTGCCGTTGTTGCAGGCCCGGAGCCACTGAGTGAAGAAAATATCATGCAGGCCAATATGGTCACAATCGCCAATCCCCCGGTAATGTTTCCGACTATTTTGCGGGCGACATCAATAATCCCCTCGGTGATTCCCGCCGGCTCCATTAAATAGCCGGCAAGGACAAATCCTACAATTGCAATCAAAGGAAACTGGTCCATACCGGTGAAAAGGTTTTGGGGTATAAAGGCCATCGGAAGGGGGCCTCCGGCCATGGAAATTATGGTGGCCCATCCGATGGTGGCCAAAACCGGCATACCGATTGCCATACAGATTACAAATGTCAGTATCAGCGTCACCGAGTTATTCCCCGTTAAAAAATAAAGGTTTCGAAGCCTTCAAGCGCCGGTATGCGAACTGGACGATGCGAAAACTCGTCAGCAAGCAGGAAAACGGAATGATCAAATAAACATAGGCCATATTCCATTGTAGCGATGCCGAGAGATGTTTGTATTCAAACATGGTTTTCATCATCGGTATGCTCAACACAAATACGCAGATAAAAAAAAGGAGCCACCCCGCCTCAGATATGTAGGTGATATATTTTCTCACCGCCTGGGGTATAAATCTCATAAACACCACAATGCGAATATGTTCTCCGCGCTTTACGCCCAGGCTGACGCCAAGGTAAACCAGCCAGATAAACAAAAACCGGCATCCCTCTTCATGCCAGGATACCGATTTTAAAAACACAAACCTGTCAAAGACCTGAACTCCAAGCAGCAGAACCAGGGCGCTTAGAAACAGGGAGCAGAAAAACTCTTCAAACCAATTATCGATTATTTTTAACATCCGGATCATGTTGTGAACTCACCTTTCTCGGACTTCGCAAAGACCCAACGCAGAATACAAAATACTTTCGCAAAAAGATCGCTTTTCCGGCTTGTTCCGAGACGGTTACGGATTAACGGTCTTAATCTTTTCTACCAGGTCGACGATCTCTTTCCCCTTTTTTTCATCGCCGCCGCCGATTATTTTGTACGCCTCGGGCCAGCTCGCGCGGGCCCTTTTGACCCATTCCGGTTTGTCCAGGGGCGGACCGAAAACTTCTATGCCGTGTGATTTTAGAAATTTGATATCCTCTTGGTACATCTTATCCGACAGCCCGCGCTCATAGTACATGGCTTCCTTGCCGGCCCTGACAACCGCTTCCTGAAAATCCGGAGGCAGACTCCGGAGAAATTTTTCGGAAATAACAATGCACCCGCTGTGAATAATGTATCCGATCATGGTCGCATACTTTTGGGCTTCATAAAATTTTTGCGAAACCACAATATTGTAGCTCGCCTCCTGCCCGTCGATAACACCCTGCTGCAGTGCATTGAATGTTTCAGCAAATGCCATGGCAACCGGCTCGACACCGAAACTTTTGAATGCGGAAACCATGATTTTATTGCGCGGCACGCGGATCCGCAGCCCCTTCAAATCGTCGAGGGTCTTGACCGGATGTTTGGAATTGGTCAGATGTCTGAAATTAATTTCCAGGATGCTCAACAGCCGAATGCCGGCTTCCTTGACGGACCACATATTATTGTTTTCCCACATGGCGTCGGTTACTTTCCTGAACTGCTCGACGCTGTCAAACATATACGGCAGGGTGTAGTAGCCCAGCGAGGGCGCGAAGACATTATAATTGTTTACGGCCGCCATCGATGCGTGAACCGTTCCGATCTGCATGGAGCGGATCGTCTCTTGTTCATCCCCGAGTTGGCCGCCCGGATAAATATCGACTTTTACCTGGCCGCCGGTGTATTTTTCGGTGAGGTCTTTAAACCGTTTGCACGACAGGTAACCGTAATTATCCGTTGCAGGAACGCCGACCCCCAATATGATGGTATAGGTCTTGGCCGCTGCCGTTGAACCGAAAACAGCGGTCAGCCCAAATACCGTCGCCAATGTAAAAATCCAGAATCGCCTTTTCATGGTGGCACCTCCTTTTCCATGCGGGGAATCCCCGGCATTGAAGTATGAATGGTTATTCCCCGTCTTTTTCATAAACCCGTCTGCCGCCCAGGTATGTCGCCATCACCTGTATATCCTTGATGCTTTCATGGGGCACGCTCAGGGGATTGTTCGACAGCACGGCAAAGTCCGCCAGTTTGCCGGGCCCAATAATACCTTTATTCTGCTCTTCAAAGCTGCAACGGGCTGCATTTACCGTATAGGCTTTGAGTCCTTCGGCCGGCGCGACCCGTTCCTCGGGACCCAGCACTTTGCCGTTTCTGGTCATGCGGTTTGCCGCACAGTGGATGCTAAACAGCGGGTTTACAGGGGTTACCGGCAGGTCGGAATGCAGGCAGAACGGCAAACCATGCTTTCGGGCCGTATTCAGCGGATCGATTCGTTTTGCCCGTTCGGCTCCGAGAAAAATGGATTCATGGCGGTCTCCCCAGTAATAGACATGGTTCACAAAAAAATTGGGAATAATTCCCAGTTGGGCCATCCGCAGGATCTGCGGTTCGGTTGCCAGCTGGCTGTGAATGATCATGTGACGATTGGCTCTGACCGAATGATGCGCCTGGGCCGCTTCAAAGGCCTGAAGCACCGATTCAACGGCACGGTCGCCATTGGCATGGATCGCGATTTGAAGACCGTCTTCATTGTATTCTTTGACGCGCCGGTTCAATTCTTCCTGGTCAATCAGCAACTCGCCGGAGATATCCGGGCGATCTCGGTACGGTTCATTCAGTGCCGCGGTAAACGCCTGGATGGAACCGTCTTGAAAGAGTTTAAGCGAACCCATTTTCAGAAGATCAGACCCGAACCCGCGGCCGATACCCAGCTTGAGCAGTTTGCGATAAATTTCTTCGATCAGGGTCAAGTAGACCCTGATGTTCAGTTCGCCCTCGTTGTGCATACGCCAGTAGGTTTTCATAACCTGCGGGCCGTGTCTGAAATATCCGATGGCACCATCGTGGGTACTGGTTACACCGAACCGGTGATAATACTCGGTTACCCTTTTAAAAGCGTCTCGAAGCTCGGATACCGTATACGGCGGAATATGGGACATGACCAAAGCCAGAGCGCCTTCTTCCTTCAGAAGCCCGGTCGGAACTCGGTTATCGTCTTTGTCGATTTCTCCCCCCTCCGGCTGCGGGGTGTGAGCGTCGATACCGGAAACGGCCATGGCTTTTGAGTTGATATAAGCCAGATGGCCCGATGTATGGGAAACAAAAACCGGGTGGTCCGGAGCGGCTTCATCCAGGTCTTGAACCGTCAGATGTCGCTTTTCGGCGATAAGGGTGTCGTCATATCCCCACCCCTTGATCCATTGATCCGGTTTCTCCCTAGCGGCCATCTCTGCGATGCGGTGCTTGATATCATCAATATTCTGGTTTGGCGGCGTCTTGCAGTCGGCCTGCAAAAGGGTCATGGCATAGAGCGAAAGGTGGCTGTGGGTTTCGATAAAACCGGGAACCACCGTCCGGCCCTCAAGATCCACCGCTGGGGTACGGGTGCCGGCCAGCTGTCGGATCTGGTCATCGGACCCCACGGCCCGGAACCGATCGCCGACGACCGCAAAGGCTGAGGCATCCGGTTTTTCAGGACTCATGGTCACGATTCGACCGTTGAAAAAAATAGAATCTGCAGGCATATGAATTTCTCCTTTTGGGGCATCCTTATTCTGTCTTTGCAGACAGGCCCGAAATCTTAACCCCGATACAATCAGTTGTCTACATAGGCATCGGCGACCGTTAGGGCCTTGTCCATGATGGCAATGCCTTCATCGATTTCATCTTTTTTAACGATCAGCGGCGGGGCCATTGCAATCACGTTCCCCGGGTTGGCGGCCATCGCCATCATTCCCAGTTCGGCAAGCTTTTTGGCGACTTCGAGTTTGGGGTTCATGCCCGGTCGAATCCGGGCCGCCACCGGTATAATCGGCTCGCGAGTTTTTCTGTTTTTGACCAGATCCAGACCTACGAACAGCCCCAGACCGCGAACATCGCCGACGCAAGGATGCTTCTCCTTGAGTTCCAATGCCTTTTCCAGAAGGTAGGCACCCATTTTGGCAGATTTTTCGATAAGGTTGTCTTCCTGGTAAATCGGAATTACGGCAAGCGCCGTTGCACAGGCAAGTGCATGTCCCGCATAGGTCGCTCCATGGGCAAAAAAATGTTCTTTGAAATGATCGCCGATATGCTTTCGAACAATGGTGGCCCCCAAAGGCAGGTATCCGCAGGAAAGTCCTTTGGCCATGGTAAGTATGTCGGGCACAACATTCCAGTGATCCAATGCAAACCATTTGCCGGTCCGCCCGAATCCGCTCATCACCTCATCGGCAATCATCAGAACTCCCCACTTGTCGCAAACTTTCCTGAGTTCCGGAAAATATTCGGGCGGCGGCACGATGATGCCGTTGGCTCCGGTGACCGGCTCGAAAATAATCCCGGCCACCTTTTTATCTCCCCCCTCAAGCTCTATCACCTCATCGATATACGTTACGCAGCGAAGTTCGCATTGGGGATAGGTCTGTCCAAACATGCAGCGATAGCAATACGGCTGGGGCACAGTGATGATCTCGGTTCCCCCGAGCACCTGGGCCCAGCCACGGGAATCTCCGGCGGACAGCGTCATGGAAGTTGCCGTCCCGCCATGGTAGCTTCGGTATCGAGCGAGAATTTTCCGACGGCCGGTATACTGGTGACAAATCTTCACCGCGGCTTCATTGGCCTCGGTTCCGCCCAGGGAAATAAATGAACGCGAAAGATCCCCCGGTGTGATTTCCTCAAGCATCTTGGCCAGTAGCGCTCTCGGTGTTGTCGAGAATGTCGGTGCGAAGGATGTCAGCGTCTTGGCCTGCTCGCAGATCGCGGCCACCACCCGTTCCTCCTGGTGACCGATGCTGTGGCTGACAAAACAGGAACTGAAATCGAGCCGCTCTCTGCCGTCCTCCGTGGTAAATCGGATGCCTTTGGCCGATGTCACCCGCAACGGCGACTGGGAAGGTTGAAAACACCATGAATGAAAAATATTTTCAACTTCATACCGGTCCAGATCATCTTTTGAATGCGGAATTGTTTTAAGATCAATCATTGAAAAACCCCCCTTTAACGAATAAACTTTATTCCGGTTTATGATAAACTTTGGCAAACCATGCCGAATAAATCCACCTGACTCTGTATCAGGCAACCTGATTGGCTTTCTTGAAGGCCTGATACATCCAGTACCCTCCAGAAATATTTTTTGCCTTGTAGCCGTGATGTTGCAGTATTCGGGCCGCATAATAGGATCGTTCGCCCTCCATACAATAGGCCCATATTTCCCGTTCTTTTGGAAGTTCCGCAAATCGTTCTCGAAGCAGTTTGTTTAAAAAAATGTTCACCGCTCCATTTACGTGACCCTGGGCAAATGCGTCCGGATGGCGCACATCCAGGATAACGGCATCGGATTTTTCCAGGTTCTCCCAATGAACCACTGAGAAATATCCCTTAAACACGTTACCGGCAACCATACCTGCCAGGTTGAGCGGATCCTTGGGGGTGCTGTACTGAGGAGAGTAACACAGTTCTGCTTCCTCTAAATCGAATATCGTCCCGTTTTTCTGAATGAGCGTTGAAATCACATCGATTCGTTTTTCGACCCCGCTTTGGCCAACCGCCTGGGCGCCGAGAATTCGCCCGTCTTGAGTCGAAAAAACAAGCTTGATATGAATCGGGGCCGTTTCAGGGTAGTAAAGGGGGTGTGACGGCGGGTGGAGATAAATTTTCTCGTAATCTGAAAATTCGTTTTCAGGGCCCAATTTGCGGATAAATTTTTCGGTTGCTCCGGTCATTGCAACCGTAAGCCCCAGCGCGCCACAGACCGCCGTCGCCTGCGCGCCCCTGAACTCCGGGAATGACGGGCCACGGCCCAAAATGGCCTCGGCCGCAATGCGGCCCTGTTTATTGGCCAAACCGGCCAGGGGAACCAAACGCTGAACACCGAAAATGAAGTCTTTTACCTGGACCGCATCTCCCACGGCCCAGATTTGCGCGTCGCTGGTCCGCATATGATCATCAACGAGAATTCCACCCAACTCACCGATGTCAAGCCCTGCTTTTTGAGCCAGCGCGACCTCCGGCCGCACGCCCATGGATAGGACAACCAAATCTGCGGACACCGATGTACCGGATTTTATATTTACGGATATCCTGTCTTCCGGCAACGGTTCGAAACCACATACCCGGCTTCCAAGATAAAGTGTGATGCCGTGCGCTTCGAGATGTTCCTGAACAAATGCGGCCATTTCAGGATCGAGTACCGGCATCAGGTGTTCTTCCATCTCGATAATGGTGACCTGCGCGCCATGTTTTTTGAGATTTTCGGCCATCTCCAGCCCGATATATCCGCCGCCCACAATGGCAACGTTTTCAAGGAATCTTTTTTTAACCCACTCGATTATTCTGCGCATATCCGGGATATCCCGGAGGGTAAAAATACCGGGAAGGTTTATTCCCTTGAGATTTGGCCGTATCGGTTTGGAACCGGTCGAGAGAACAAGAGCATCATATCGCTGTCGGTAGGTCTGGCCGGTACTTGTATTTTCGACCTCAATTTCCCTGCGGCCGCGATCAATGGACCGAACAAGGCTATTGACGCGAACATCGATATTAAAGAGGTCTTTGAATAATTCCGGCGTGGCCAAAATCAAGTCTTCTTCACGCCCGACCACTTCGCCGATGCGATAGGGAAGACCACAGTTCGCAAATGAAATATAGGGCCCGCGATCGAATACGATAATCTCGGTATCTTCAGACAATCTTCTCGCCCGGGTTGCGCAGGCCGCACCTCCGGCAACACCTCCGACGATTACCAGCCGTTTTTTCATCCGTTTCTCTTAAAATTTAAAATATCCATAAGTTTGAAATCTTTGTCCGCGAGATGAATTGCAGATCTAAATCTGCAGACACTCAAGAACCAGTTCCCATAAATATTTGACGACAAGATCCTCCATACCGTAAGTCTTTTTAATATCATTGATCTGGCCGTGACACGCATGGCAGAGCGTCACAAACATTTTTGCATCGGCGGCCCGGATCTGTTCCATCTTTTTCCTGCCGTAGAAGGTTCGTTCCCGGTCATATGGTGTTGTAAGGGTCCCGCCGCCGCCGCCGCAGCAGGTCTGATACTTTTTGTTGGGATAAAGTTCCACCCGGTTTTCCAGACACTGATCCATTATCCAGCGGGGTTCGTCATAAAAGCCACGCCCGAATTCCATTTCGGATTTTCGGCCAAAGTTGCACGGATCATGATAGGTTGCCAGCCCTTGGAACCTCGATTTTTCGGGCTTGATTCTTTCTTCCTTGATGTATTTCACCAGAAGTTCGGGGACGCTAATGGTGCCGAATGTCTTTAAAGATTCGGGGTACCATTTTCTAAGACCAGACCTGGTCATGAGATAAGCATGACCTCATTCTGGCCAAAGGAAATTTTTTATCTTCAAATTTTTCATATGATCCACGATGCGCCCGACCAGAATCTTTGCGGCCGGGTCATCCCCGTTAAAGTACCCCCAGTTGGACCCTTCCGGGTTTTCCGACGTGATGGTCCAGTCCTCGTTCGCAAGATATAAAACTTTCCACAAATGCTTCATATCTTGAGGAAATCTTAAAACCAGTTTGTTGTGTACCGTTAACAGAAGGTTTGCCCCTTCTTTATCAATCGGAACGTTAAACCCTTCAAATCCCGGTTCCGCGGCAATCTCATCGGCGATGGCCTGCATGCGGGAAACGTATTCCTGACTGGACAGTGCATTGACGTTGCCGGTTTTAAGGGCTCTGACCAGTCCGGTGTGAAGATCTCCGGGGATCTTTTCCCGATCCCAGAGGGTCCTTATGCTTCTGACAATCTCTGAGATATTGATCTGCATGGGACAATAAACGACGCACTTGCTGCACATGGTGCACAACCACAGCCAGCGGGTTTTGAGCAATTCTTCTATTTGGCCAAGTTCAACCATTCGAACCAGCTTTCTCGGGTCGAATCCATCAATACCTGATGCCGGGCACAAACTGGAACATAGCCCGCAGGTAAGACAGTCATCCTGTGAATGTGGCCAGGCTGCAAACCGCAACCGGTCCGACCGCCCCAGGTCTATGGTTTTGGATGATTTGTTCATAACGTACCTTTAAAAATCGGACTTGAGCCTGCTCGGCCCAAGCGCATAAAGTGTTTTTTCGAGGCCGGTTGAAAAATCGGCAAATTCTTTTCCCATATTCGAAGCAATCGTATCGACCTTAAGCCTTTCTTTTTCAAAACCAACCTTTGAAAAAAGCTTTATTGCCGTATCAACTCTCCGTTGTGCATAAATGTTTCCCTTTTCCGAGTGACAATTGCCTTCATGGCAGGTCAGAATTAGGACACCATCTGCATCTTGCTCAAATGCAGTAAAAATATGGCTCATGGAAATACTGCCTGCGCAGGGGACCTCGATCACTTTAAAATCCTGCGGCAGTTTATACCCCATGGATGTTGCCAGAGCCCTGGCCCGACTTGCCGAACGGCTGCAACAGAATATTATCAGAAAGGGAACAAAAGGCTCTTGTCCGGATCTTGGCCGGCGGTTTGAAGTATGTCCGAGAGTGGGCGAAAGGTCATATCCTTCCATATGGATTGCCAGCGCCGGGCATTCGGCGATACATATCGCGCATCCTTCACAGGCCTGTTTGATAATTTTCGGACGGATATCGAGCGCTATCGCACGGTGCGGACAACAGCGATAACAGGTCAGACAGCGTGCACATCGACCCGGTTCGATTTCTGCTGCTTTCTCCGTTTTGACGACATTACCCCGAACCAGTTCTATGGCGGATATCGCTGCATTTCCGGCATCGATAATATGATATTCCGGCGATTGAATTTGCCTTGCAGGACCGGCGACGATGATCCCCTTTCTGTTGGTCAACGTGCACATCCGATGAACATTACCGGTCTGGACAAATCCGTCCGGATCTCGGTCCAGGCCGAAAATTTCGGCCAGATTCGTCAGGTACTCGCCCGCAGAAACGGTTTCGTCCACAACCGTGAGATCCGGATTCAGACAAAAGGCCTGCCGGGTTAATTCGTCGGTGAACTCAATCGATACCCGACCCTCCTTGTCCTGATGAATTCTCGGCGTGGTCCGGGCAAATTTTATATACGTGGCCCCGGCTCTTTTGGTTTCTCGGTACAGCGCTTCAAGACCATCCCCGGCGACCTTGAGGTTTTGGGTCAGAATAAAGGTCTGCAGCCCGGCATCCTGTTGCAATTGCAGGCCATGGCGCATTATTTTTTCAGTAATAACAGGATGGCTTTCTTCAACCAGTCCGGAAAGGAAAACGATTACCCCGGAACTTGGGTGTCGGATCATTTTACCTTCCGCGGTGTTGAAAAAATCGGCAACTTCGGAAATGGATATGACATTTGAAGAAGGGACAAGGTTATACAAGGAAAAGTTCGGTTTGCTTTCGGCCTCTTCGGCGATGATAATGTTGGCGGCGGTTCGACAAAATGTTTCGCCCGTCCGCTCCAGCGTAACTTTGAAATCCCCCACCACACCCCGGCATGAAAGTATTCGAGCCCCGCCAAGAATTTCTGCTGGATATCCGTTTCCGTCTCCCGGGAAGGTCAGGGGTAAATCCACAGGTTCGTCCTTGGCCGCAATGCAGACCTCCATGCCTGCGGCCAAAAGCGCTGTCGCAATTTGATCGGTACAAGGCCCGCTTCCGATGATCAATGTTCTTACCGTCATGGTGTTACCTTCAATGAATCGGTTTTACTTTCGAGATATGTTAAGGTCTCGAAGGCCGTAGAACCGGCATGGGCGATGGTTTCGGCGATACCCATGGGGCCAAGAACCGCACCGGTTGAAAAAATACCGTTAGGGCAGGGGACTTCTTTGTGACCGGTGGAACGGATAAATCCTGAATCCGCAATTTCTAGATTAAAAAGCCCGGCCAAATATTTTGTATCTTCGGCAGGCTCCATCCCCACCGATAAAACGACCATATCAAAATCTTCCTCAAGGGATTTGCCGACGGCGGCCGCATAATAATTCACCCGCAAACGGTCTTGTTTTGCCGGGAAAATCTCTCCGGGTATGGCGCGTACCCGGCGGACATCTTTTTGAACGCCTTGGTAAAAGTTTTGGAAGTCTCTGCCGAACGTTTGAACGTCGATGTAAAAAAATGTAATCTCCGTTTCAGGCTGCCGGGTCTTTATCCGTCTTGCCATGCGCAGCGCCGAACCGCAGCAGACTTTGGAACACCACAGATGATTGAGGCTGGAATCCCTGCTCCCCACGCATTGCACAAAGGCGATTTTCTGCGGCGCCCGGTGGTCCGATGGCCGTTTGACAATGCCTTCTCGTCTCAACATCCGTTCGAGATCCAGGTTGGTGATGACGTTTTGAAAGATATTGTAGCCGTAAGGCGTGTTTTGGGGATTGAAGGTATGGAATCCGACGGCAACAATAATTGCATCTGCTACCGTGGTGTAGGTTGATTCTTTTTTATCCAGTTTGATCGCCCCTTCAGGGCATAGGATTTCACATTCCCGGCAGGACTTGTCCTTGAAATAAAGGCATTTCTCTTTATTAATTGCATATAAAGGGACATTATGGATTGAAAATCCCCGGGCCACGGCACCGTCTAAAGGGCACCGTTCAAAGCATATCCGGCATCCGGTGCATTTTTGTGGATCGATATAGGCGGACCGACGGTGAAGCCTCACGGAGAATGGTCTGGATGTCGTGACGTGCTCAAGGGTCGTTCCCAGTGAAACTTTAATTTTTGGATTTTGAACCACATGTTCAAGCTTTTCTTCGACCACACAAGCACCGCAGGTCACGCATTTACCCGCGGCCTTACAGGCAAACTGAATGCCGTGCCCTCCCAGAAAGTCCGCCTTTTCCACGAGTTCAACACCGACATTCAGAAGCGCCAGTTCATAAGCTGCCGCGAGGCCGGCGACTCCCCCGCCGATAACCAAGACTTTTTGGGCTGCCTTATCCAATTTAAACCTCCACGCGCCTTGTGCAGGCGGATTTTCTTGCAAACGGCCGCTTCGGGCTACTTTCCATAGATGACGTCCGGAAGCCAGGTGATAATCGATGGGAATATGATGCACAAGGCCAGCCCGATAATTTGCATCAGAATAAATGGGAAACACCCCTTGATGATATCGTTGAAGCTTGTTTCCGGAGGAGCGATGCCCCTAAGGAAGAAAAGTGCGTAGCCGAAGGGGGGCGTCAGCCAGGCCATCTGGAGGTTGATGCACACCAGCAGCGCGATCCACAACGGGTTCCAGTGCATCAGATCCGAAACCGCCAGAAAAGTCGGCAGACAGATATAAAGAATGCCGATCCAGTCGATGAACATTCCCAGAATAAAGAGGATCAGCATCATGACCGTCAGAACGGCCCAGGGCGGCAGCCCTGATCCCACCAGCAGGTCGGTGACGATCTCCTTGCCCCCCATGCCTAGGAACACGGTGGAAAAACAGTTGGCGGCAATCAGGATAAAGCCGATCATACCGATGGTTTCAAGGGACTTTACCGCGCAATCCCAGATGATTTTCGGGGTAAGCCGTCTATAACCCACTACCATCGTGGCAAACGCACCGGTGCCGGCAGCCTCCGTGGGCGTTGCGATGCCGAGCAGAATCGTTCCGAGCACCGAGAGAATCACCAGGAGCACCCCCAGGACGCCTTTGAGTTCCTTGAGATAGACCTTAAAAGGGATTTTTTCTTTTGCGTCTTCCGGCATTGGCGCCATCTCAGGGTTGAAATTAGTGATAACGGCAATATAGAGTGCATAGAGTCCGGCCAGCATAAACCCCGGGGAAAAGGCGGCCGCAAAGAGTCTACCCGCCGAGATGCCGGATTCCGCAGCATAAAAGATCAGCATGATGCTGGGTGGAATCAGGATTCCCAGAGTGCCACCCGCGGCCACGGTTCCCAATACCATCCGTTTGTCGTAGCCCCGCTGGAACATGGGCGGCATGGCCAGCACGCCTGCGGCAATAATGGAGGCGGCCACAACGCCCGTGCACATTCCCAACATCGCACAGACCCCGCAGGTGGCAATGGCCAATCCTCCGCGAAGCTTCCGGGTATACATGTTCATGACCCTGAACACGTCCTCGGCGATACCCGATCTTTCCAGTATAAAGCCCATAAAGATGAAAAGCGGCACAGAGGCCAGGACGTAGTTCATGGTCACCGTATGTATCCGATGGACAAAGAGGTGAAACGCCTGGGGTCCCCACCCAAAGTATCCAATAATGACCGACAGGCCTCCCAGTACAAAGGCCAGCTCGGCACCGGCCAAGATCCCGATGATCAATGCAACGAACATGATCAGTATCAGGAGTTCAGAACTCATATCCTTCACCTTTGATCAGCTTGATAAAGTGGCGAAGTATCTTGGCACATCCCTGGAGCAGCAACATGAAAGCACTCAGCGGTATGATGAATTTCATCGGATAAATGGGCGGCGCCCAGGGTGTGAAAGCGGTTTCACGAACCGCCCATGATTTCATGAAGAATTTCCAGCCGTAAACAATCATGATCACCGCAAAGGGGATAAAGAAGAGAAGATAGACCACAATACGAATCAGTTCCCGGACTCTAGGGGAAAAAAAACGGTCTACCACCAGCGGAATCCGGACATGTCTCTCCAACCGATGGGTGTAGGCGGCACACAGGAGAAAAAGCCCTCCATAGAGAAAAGTCTCCACATCTTTTCCCCAAAGGATAGGCGATTTGAAGACATACCGCATCAAGACGTCTATCACGGTGATCAGCACCAGGCCGATCAGCGGAATGGCCATCAGTTTTTGGAGATCGGTTATCGCATCGATCACTCTTAATAAGGCTTTCATTCGCGTCTCAACTCCTCTCCGCCCTGACCACCGGCAGAAAGCCGGGTATCGGGAGGAAGCTGCAGCGGCAACTATTGTGGCGGCCAGTACGGAATCACATCTGCGTCTTTATAAGGCCGGTAAGTTTCCATATAGGTGTTGTACTTTTTCTTGAAATTCATGGAGCTGACGTAAATGCGCTTGAAATTGGGGTCCTTACAGTAGCGTTCATAGACCTTGGCCGCCGCCTGTTTCCACCTCTCCATATCCTGGTCGCTCCATTTCATGAACTTGGTGCCGGCCTGCTTGAACTTTTCCAGGGCTTCCATGTCTTGAACCTTGGCATACCAGGTGGCTTCAATGGCAAAAGTCTTGAGGGCCATCTCGAGCAGTTGCTGTAAATCCTGGGGGAGTTCGTTGTAAGCTTTTTCATTGATTAGAAAGTCGCCCATAACATCGGGCTGCCAGATCGCCGGCGCGATGACGTAAGGAGCCACTTCGTGAAATTTCATCGGCCAATTGCCCGCCGCGGTTGTCCACTCCACCGCATCAAGTACTTTGCGCTGCAGAGATTCGTAAATTTCCTCCGGGGTGGTCGGGTCGGCATAGCATGCAGCTGCTTCGATCACCGTATCGCAGGGGAGACCCGGTCCCATCCGGACTTTTTTTCCTTTCAGATCATCTATCCCTTTCACAGGGAAATTGGCCAGAATACCAAATTCCAAACCGCAGAACCAGGACGGACGCCAAATGATACCGTGCGGTTTGGTCCACTCGTTTACGATTTTGGTGCCCTCGTCCTCAAAATAGTACATCATGGTCTGCTCAATTGTCGTAAAATGGAACGGCCCACCGGTCACCATGGCAAATCCTTTGTTCTTGCCGATCCACCATGTTGTCCAGCCGATGGCCATCTCTGTGACGCGGTCGGAGACGCCGTCCCAAACCGCGGCCCCTTTGGTAATGGCCCCGGCACTGTATGGGCTGATGAGCAGTCGGCCGTTGCTGGCTATTTTCACCTTTTCGCACCAGCGCTCCAGCACTTTGTAATCCGGGTTGACACTGGGCGCCACGGATTGAATTTTCCAACGGTAGACCTTTTCTGCCGCCTGGACGGAATCCTCACCCACTATCCAGGCACTGCCGCAAAAGGCAAGGACCATAAGGAAGATTATCGGGTTGGTGTGTTTCCCTTTCATCGGGGCCTCCTTTCAAAACAATCGGTTTACTTAAGGTTATTTATTTACTTATTATACGACGGCATTGGTTTGCGTTCACAGCGCAGCGTTTTAGGCCTTATTTCAGCGGGCAGAAAAAGACTCCCGGAATATGGCCTCCACCTGTTGCTGAGTGGCCTTTCTAGGGTTATTATTCCATAGCCTTGCTGCGGGCATGGCCCCGGCCGCCAGAGCCGGAATATCCGATGCCTTGACACCGTAATTCTCGAGTCCCATTTGAAACCCCAGGTCATCGATCAGGCGCACCACTGCATCGATCGCTTTTCCCGCCGCTTCCATGGGAGATAAGCCTTCGATAAACTCTCCGAATGCCAGGGCGATGTCCGCAAACTTTTCCGGGGCAACAATGCAATTAAATTTCATCACCGCCGGGAGCAACAGACTCGTGGCGATTCCGTGGGGAACATGAAATCTTCCGCCCAACGACATCCCGCAGGCATGTGCCGCACCGGTCTGGGTATTGGCAAAGGCCAGCCCCGCAACAAGGCTTGCGGTTAGCATCCCGTCCCGGGCCTCCAAATCAGATCCATTGGCGTAGGCCCTTCTGAGATATTTCGCGATGAGTTGAATGGCAGACAGGGCCAAAGGTTCGGTGATCACCGTTGCCTGCTTGCCGACATAGGACTCGATGGCATGAATCAGGGCGTCCAAACCCGTTGATGCCGTAATCTGGGGAGGCAGTTGAACGGTCAATTGGGGATCCAAAACAGCCAGTTTGGCAAACATGTAATCAGAAACCACCCCAATTTTTACTTTGGCTTCGGTGTCGCTGAGCGCCGATATGGACGTCACTTCCGAGCCCGTACCGGCCGTTGTCGGTATCAGAATGGTGGGCAGGCCCGGTCCTGGTACAAGGTTCATCCCGGTGTAAGCCTTTATGGGGCCCGGGTTCGTGCACATAACTGCGGTGGCCTTGGCCACATCCATAGCGCTGCCGCCGCCAAGACCGACGATCATATCGGCCCCGTTGTCCTGAACGAAGTTCGTACACTCAGTAACAATCTCGATGGGGGGCTCGGCCTCCACCCCCTGAAACAAAACCGTATCCAGATTCGCAGCCTTCAATGATTCCATCACCGGCTGATCGATCCCTGCGTCTACCAGACCGGGGTCCGTGACAACCGCAACTTTTTTGGCTCCCAGGCGCTTTGCTTCCTCACCCACCTGATTGACCGACCCGACCCCGTACACAATTCTGGGCACGGTTTGAAACACCTTAATGTTAGATAGCATAAATGCCTCCCTTTTCTACTGTGCAACACAGCTTCTTACTTCTTTCGCATCCGCGGGTTCTTTTTCCGTTTTTTCAACTTCGGCTCCGGGCACATATTGTCCGGTAGGCGGTGCAAAGCGCACGGTGGCGATCTTATTCTGGGTAAAAAAGTCAATCCCGTCCTTGCCCTGAACCTTATTGGTTCCCAGGTGAGAATCTTTGATTCCGCCGAATGGCAAGTAGGGATGCGGCGCACAGATACCCACATTAACCCCCACCATGCCGACATCCGCTTCGGCAATGAACCTTTCCGCGTAGTACAGGTTCTGGGTAAAGATACAGGCCCCGTTGCCAAATTCCTGATTTCGGATCAGTTGCAGTGCTTCTTCCATGTCCTTGATTTTCATCACCGCTACCACCGGCCCGAAGATTTCCTCTTTGGCGATTCTCATGTCGGGCGTCACCTCGGTGAATATGGTCGGTCCCACAAAATAGCCGTTTTTGTTTTTCTCGGGCACTTTCGGATTACGGCCGTCCATAATCAATTTAGCCCCTTCTTTGACGCCGATGTCTATGTATTCTTCGATTTTCTGCTTGGCTTGTGCGGATATTACCGGCCCGTAGTATACACCCGGGTCCATCGCATCCCCTACGACCACTTTTTTGGAAGCTTCGACGATCTGTTCCACCAGCCGATCGTGTATCTCGGGCACGACGGCCACGATTGACCCGGCCAAACAGCGCTGGCCCGCGGAACCGTAACAGGAGTGAAGGTAATTCTGGATGAAGATTTCCATCTGGGCGTCTTCCATGACCACCAGAGAGTTCTTTGCACCGCCCAGAAGCATACTTCTTTTAGCGCCTTCGCCGCACCGAACCGCTACCTTTTTAGCCGTCGGAGTCGATCCGACCAGACACACCCCTGAAATCATGGGGTTCTCGTACCATACTTCCGGCACCGAGCGATTCCCGTGTATGATATTTATAACACCTTTGGGCAGACCGATCTCATTAAAAATATCACCCATCTTTTGCATAAACAGCGGTGACTGGGTGGAAGGTTTGAAGATAAAAGTGTTGCCGGCACCGATGGCAAAGGGAACAAACCAGCCGAAAACCAGTCCCGGAAAATTAAACGGTGAAATGCCGCCGAACACCCCTAAAGGCTGACGAATAACTCTGCCGTTGATGTTGCCGCTGATTCCTTCCAGGCTGTCGCCCTGGATTAAGGCCGGTATGGCGCAGGCGGCCTCAATGATCTCAACAACCCGGGCGACTTCGCCCCGGGCCTCGCTGATGTGTTTGGCCTGGTCAACGGCAATGGCCACGGCAAGCTGTTCCGTATTGTCCATCATCGCCTGGCGCATGTCATACAGATAGTTGATCCGTTTTGAAATCGGCATATGCCGCCAGGAATCGTAGGCCGCGTAACTCGATTCCACGGCTTTTTTAGAGGTTTCAGCAGAAGACAGCGGCACCTCACCGATAACTTCACCGGTGGAAGGATTGTAAAGCGGAACATACTCTACCTCCCGCGCCTCAAGCCACTCGCCGTCTATAAAGTTTTTTATTCTAATAAAGTCCATCTGGGTACTCATACCATCCTCCCTCTTTTCAGTTACTATTTTTTAATCTCTAAAACCGCCTATCGTAAGGTACAACCTTTAAAACAAAACTTTTTATAATTTATTTAAAACTCTCCGGATACTTAAAGTGCCAATGTACATCTCTCATGCACTCCGCCGCCTCTTTGATCTGTTTTTTTCCCAACAGCCGGATAATTTTTTTGTGCTCTTTATAATTTATCTTCTTCCATTTATCTCCGAACTCCTTTTCAGGGAATTCATATAAGCGCTGCTTGGCTATTCTGATTATATTTATCATCTGTTGATTCTCAGACAATTTGATAAAGACCTCATGGAAAGCAAGGTTTCTTTCGTAGTAATTGAAGTTATTATTCGATAAAGCCTCCAGCATCTCTTCATTAATCCGCTTCAGCCGGTTCAGCTCCGATTTACCGATCTTATCGAAAACCGAAAGCAACAAGCGCGATTCCAGGCCGCCGAGAAGCTCATAAATATCTTTAACTTCCTGAACTGTGAGATCCTTAATTATTATACCGCGTTGTGGCAGGATGGTGACAAAGCCATAAGCGTGGAGTACGAGTAGTGCTTCGCGCAGCGGTGTCCGGCTGACGCCCAGTTCTTTGATCAATTCATTGACTCTAATTATATCCCCGGATTTAAGCTTGCCGGTCCTCATTTGCTCGCGCAGGTATTCATAAACTTGAACTCTTAGCAATTTGTAATCTTTTAGTTTCGGAGATGGCATATTGCTTCCTCCCTAATTCAATCTGATTGTGTTTTTTATGTAGCTTACTTAAACACAAGCCAAAACCGATCCGTAATTACAAACAAAACCTTTATGCCATCATAAACCGTTTGGGAAAATTTGCTCATGTTTAAGGCTCGTCTCCCCATGTTTAAATTTAGGAGGTAGAAATCCCGCAACGCCCCATTCCGCAGGGTGGGTGTGAAATGAGGCCGCTACGGGATTTCTTCATTCAAGGTTTCATATGACTGAACGGATTGAACATCGTACTTTCAATGGTGCTGCCTTTTCCTGTGCGGTTGTGGTGTATACCTCGAGATTTTTTACCAGGTATTTTCACCAGGGACGTTCAGCCATGCATCCGAAGGTTTTATCCCTCGAACAGCATCCCTTAATTCAGGTTTCAGATAGGGATCGGGCTTCTGAAAGGTTCCCTTAACGAACGTCCACTGGCCATGGTTGTTCTGGGC
>Ga0307379_10003779_pt1 | contig 21853 bp, 22 predicted proteins | sample UN2MG_FD_202237 | JGI IMG/M metagenome (GOLD analysis project Ga0307379, IMG submission 202237) | Soil microbial communities from Risofladan, Vaasa, Finland - UN-2 | ecosystem: Environmental > Terrestrial > Soil > Coastal area > Acid sulfate soil | place: Finland: Risofladan, Vaasa | collected... | reverse complement strand
GATGTGTTGGAGAAGACTTCAGGCGCGGACCTCCTGATCGTCGAGTCGAACCACGATGTTCAGCGAGTGCTCAGAAGCTCCTATCCATGGATGCTCAAGCATCGAATCCTCAGCGACATCGGTCATCTCTCCAATGAGGCTGCGGCCGACTTCATCCTCGCGAACCTCAAGTCATGTAAGCGCCTGCCGGTCATCTGGCTCGCGCATCTCAGCAATGCCAATAACTCACCACGGCTCGCCCGCAAGTACGTCCAATCCCGACTCTCCGAAGCCGGCGTTCGGAACGTCGTCCTCGGCGTCGCCCTCCGCGACATCCCCAGCCTCACCTGGCGGGCAAATCCCGTCCAAATGAGCCTGTTCCAGTAGGGTTGCACGCCTGACTTTAGACCTCAGACCTTAGACTTTAGGAATTCCGCAAATCTGGTATTCGAGCGCTGGATACTTGCCATCATATCAGCCTTGTAGTCATGACGGCGGATGGCCTCAATCAGGTCTTCATCGCCAATCTGATAATGTTCCGACTTATCATCGTAAGCTTCTCGGAAGGCGGCAATGAGGGAATCATCGCATCTCAGGCAGCTCACAAATAACGCCGGGAACTCATCGGAAGGATGCCCCATCCTCCCGTCGCCGAAGTCAATGATGCCCTCCAGTCCTCCTTGGTCATTCAAGTAGATGTGATCTTCGGTCAGGTCATAATGGACCAGGCACTGACCCTCTTCCAATGTCTTTGTCTGCAGGTCTGCGATCATATGTGCAAGATGACGCACGGCAGCCTCTGATATTCCAACCTCCCGAACCGGCCTGCCATTCAGCCTCGTAAAGGCGATGTAGTCGTATCCGCTCGGAGACTTGCCATGGAAACGGATTTGAGGGAACAGGGAGGCTCCCTTGAGAGGGCCTTGATGGAGTCGTAGCTCCTTGTGGTAGGTGTTGTACCGGACGGGGCAAAGTATCTTTAGAACCGTATCTTCGTTCACGAGGAAAACAGCGTGTGTGCCGGGGAATGTGCTCTCAAGGGACCTGGGTTCGATGCCATTGGACTCGCAGATCAGGCGTATCTCCTCCTGCCAGAAGTCGAGTCGGCTGAAAACCGTGCCCCATTCATCCCATGAGTCAATCAGTCTCATTTGCCATCCGACCATCAACCATTCGGTCATCGTCCCGTATGTCCGAAGCCGCCATCATTTCGGGCAGTCTCGGGGAGGCTCTCGACCTCGACGAGCCGGGCATGAGCGACCGGGCAGATCACCAACTGGGCGATCCGATCTCCTCTCCGGACGGTGAACGGCTCAGAGCCCAGGTTGATCATGATCACCTGAACCGGCCCTCGAAAGTCGGAATCAATGGTGCCGGGAGTATTCGCCATGCTGATGCCATGCTTCAGAGCCAGCCCGCTGCGAGGGCGAACCTGCCCCTCATAGCCTTCGGGGATGGCGAGGGTTAGTCCGGTGGGGATGAGCTTTCGCTCGCCGGGAAGGAGGACGACATCCGAATCAACCGCCGCTCGGAGATCGAGGCCCGCCGAGCCGGCGGTGGCGTACTCAGGCAGAGGGATGTCCTCGCTGCCGGGGATTCGGCGGATTGAGACAATCACGGGTTCGTCGGCCATGACGTTAGGAGGAAGCCCCTGTTTCCTTCTGCGGCTCTTCGTCCTCTTCTTTCATCGGCGGCTTCTCGGGCAGCGTGAACAGGAAGTTCGAACCCTTGCCGACTTCGCTCTCCACCCAAATCTTGCCGCCGTGAGCCTCCACCAGGTGCTTCACCAGATAGAGGCCGATGCCCGTGCCGCCGACTTCGCGCGTATCGCGGTTGTCTACCCGATGAAATCGGTCGAAGATCCTCGGCAGGTGTTCCTTCGGGATGCCCATGCCCTGGTCGGCGATGCCGACAACTATGCCGTTTCCGTCCTTGTGCGCCGAGATGGTGATCACGCAGCCCTTGGGCGAGTACTTGATGGCATTGTTCGTCAGGTTCGTGAGGATTTGGTCAACCTTGTCCTCGTCCGCAACAACTGTCGGCAGATCCTCGTCCACATCCAGCTCGAATGTGTGCTTGTCCGTATAGGACATCTGCATGGACACGACTTTGTCTATCAGGTTGCTTACCTGCGTTGGCTTTGGGTTGAGGTCGAGCGCCCGCCCGGCCTCGATGCGCGATACGTTCAGGAGGTCGCTGATCAACCTGGTCAGCCTGTCGCACTCCATATCAATAATGCCGTAGAATTCGAGCTGTGTGTCGCGGTCGTAATAGCCCTCAGTATCCGCGAGCAGCGTGGAGACGAATCCCTTGATTGCGGTGAGCGGAGTGCGAAGCTCGTGGGAAACGGTCGAGACGAAGGCGGTCTTCATGCGCTCCACGTTTCGGATCTCGGTAATATCATTGAAGATAGAAACGCTTCCCATCGGCTGTTGTTCGCTTTCGCTTCTTACCAGTGCGGTCTGAACCTGATAGATTCGCTCGCCAAAGCCGGACACATTGAGGGTCACTTCTTCGGCGGCTTCCTCGTTGGCGTCGAGCGAGCGGGCGATTATGTCTTTGACCTTGGGGTCATCTATCACCTCGAAATACGGCCGGCCCAGCACGTCCGCTCTCTGAATGCCGAACATCGCGCGGGCGGATGCGTTCATCTGCAGGATCTTGCCTGCTTTGTTCGCCATCATGAGGCCCGCGTATACGCTCTCGATGATGTGTTCGAGTTCTTCCTTCTCCTCCACGACTTCGCGGAAGAGCTGGGCGTTCTGGATGACGGCCGTGGCGTTCCTTGAGAGTCTCTGGAGGAGGTTGATGTCTTCCTCGATGAAGATGTTGCCATACCGCTTGTTGAATACGTGGAGGACGCCGATGGTGTTCTGATCGGTTACTCGGTTCTCTTCGTCCCGCTTCTCGGCGATGAGGGGGACGCACGCGCCGTTATGGATATTCAGCAGGGCGACGTTCTCCTTCACCGTTCGCTCGTCGCTCACTGCATCATAGGTGATAAGGGGCTTGCCCTCTCGAAATACCTGGCCGGAAATGCCCTGAGTGGCTCTCACCCTTAGCTTCTTGATTTCCTCGTCGGTGAACCCGAATGCCGGCCGTTTCGCTGCCAACTCGCCGGTGTCCTTTTCGAAGAGCATGAAGACGCATTTCTCAGCCTGGAGAATCGCGGCAATTTTCGCAACAAGCCGTCTGAGCGTCTCTTCCAGTTCGGTGATCGGTGCCGGCTCGCCGGTCTCCGAAGCGCTTCGAATTCGCTGCTCCAGCTCCTTGTTCGCTTTTTCAAGCGCAGCGACATATTGCTTTTTCTCGTCGAGCTCCCTCTGTAGTTCTTGTATCTTTAGTTCTTCAGCCTCGCTCATACAGCTTGGATTACCTTTCCAAAACGCCTGCCAGTCTGCTAATCCTCAGGCGGTTGCACCTGTGCATTATAGCATAAGGGGTTACCACAGTCAACGTCAACGAGTATCAAACGGTATTTACCGAGTTTCAGTTACGAAGAAAACCAGCATCTGCCGAGGGAATGATTCACAATGGGCAAACGTACGGAATAATTGTGACGTTTGTGCGAAGGAATTCCTGCTTGCTGAAACATATGCGCTCGAAAACTTGTCAAATCAAAAGAAGGAGTGTTTCACCAGCTTGTCGAAGCTGATACTACTTAGAACATTTACGCGAGGGGAGCAACTAGAAGTGAAAATCAGGCCGATGTTATTGCCATGCCTGGCGATAGCTCTGTTCTATGTATCTGCATGTGTTGCCTCGGCTGCAGAGATCGAATTGGCAGGCATCAGACTTGGCAGGTCCGCCCTTACCATCATCCAGAAGTACGGCAATCCGTCCGAGATACGAGTAGGTGCTCAGTCGCAGGTTCAGGACCAGCAGGGCATGGAAGCTCAACAGCCCGGCATGGAGCCCCCACCGCCTGGGATGGAAGCCCCACCTCCCGGGATGGGGATGGGCATGTCCATGGATATGGGAATTCCGAACATGGGCGCACCGATTCCGGGGGGCCAGCAGACTCAGAGAAGGGGACCTCCCGAGATAGTGTGGATATACAGGTTCCCCAAGAATAAGACTCTCGAGTTCCTGGTAAGTCCGGATGGGCGGATCATGCAGATTGCCGCCTACGGAGTCGAGTGGCCGGGGATCGGCACAGCGCTTGGAATTCGCCTGGGCGACACATATAAAGACGTCATTCTGAAGTATGGCTTCCCCGAATCGCACAGCAAGTCGGGATATGAGCTGAGAGCGAAGTACTCGGACAAGCACAGGGCCGTGTTCAGCTTCGTGGGCCAAGGCCTAATACAGCCGACGGTCGTGGGGATCACAATTGGCTTGATGGACTAGAGCGCCATACGGCAGGCGGCGAAGTAGGTTGGGCTTGGGTTCGCGAGACGCGGTCAAAGAGGAGATACGAAATCGGGTTGGCGTCCTTGACGTCGTGTCCGAATACGTAAGCCTTAAGCGTGCCGGGAAAAGCCATAAAGGCTTGTGCCCGTTCCACTCGGAGAAAACTCCCTCCTTCACAGTCAACGAAGACTTCCAAACCTGGCATTGCTTCGGCTGTGGCGAGCATGGGGACGTTTTCACGTTTCTCATGAAGATCGAGAACCTGACCTTCCCGGAGGCCCTGGAGAAGCTTGCCAGGCGCGCTGGAGTGACTCTCGAACCCGCTCAGCGAGGCGAAACCAGCCGCAAGGACGTACTCGCCGGGATCAATTCCCAGGCGGCGTCTTACTATTCCGATCTGCTGAAAAAGAATAAGGCCGCCCTCGAGTATCTTCACGAGCGAGGGCTTGCCGATCAAACGATCGAGCAGTTCAGGCTGGGTTATGCCGCCCCCGAATGGGACGGGTTCCTACAGCACTATACTAAGAAGGGCAGGCAGATTAAGGACGCCATTGAGGCCGGGCTGATCGTCAGCAGCGAAGAAGGGCGCTGCTATGATCGGCTCAGGCACAGGATCGTTTTTCCGATCCTTGACATCCAGGAACGGATCATAGGCTTCGGCGGCAGGGCATTCGGCGATGACCAGCCAAAATACCTGAATTCACCCGAGACGCCGCTTTTTAGCAAGACAAGGTCTCTGTATGGCCTCAATTTTGCAAGGAAAAGCATAACTGAAGATGAAGGCGCAACTGTCGTCGAGGGATACATGGACGTCATTGCGGCGCACCAGTCCGGTTTCCTGAATTGCATTGCGACCCTGGGGACGGCGCTGACTCCGGATCATATTCGGATTTTGATGCGATATTCTCGCAAGGTCGTCCTTGCCTATGATTCGGATTCCGCCGGCATGAAAGCGGCCCTGCGAAGCGCTGCCATGTTCTATGAGGCGGATTGCGATGTGAAGATCGCCAGATTCCCCGCCGGGGATGATCCCGACAGCATTCTCAGGCAGGGGAAGGTTGCCGAATTCAGCGCTGCAATATCGTCTGCGCTGCCGATAGTGGATTACCGGCTGGCGATTGTTCGGGAGCTGGCCGACTTGTCCAATGCGGCGGGTCGAGCGGCCATGTTGAAGCAAGCGGCTCAGATAGTTGCCGAGCTCCCGTCGTTCAGGGAACGCGAGAAGTATGTTCGGCAACTGATAGATTATCATCCGAATCCGGATATCGGCCTGGCCGCGGTCCAAGACCAGATTCGGAAGGATGTCGAGGCAGAGGTCAGACGGCGAGGCGGCAGCGTAGTTAGGACTACGTCAACAGGCGGCTCGAAGACCCTGGCAGGAGTTCGAGTCGCCGAATCGGCGCTCTTGCGAGCCCTGATCCAGGGGGATATGGCCGAGACAATAGTGAGTTCGCTGTCGCCGGAGGACTTCTCGACTGATACCAGTCGGGCAGCCGCTGAGGCCGCCTTTGAGATGTTTCGCGAAAAGCAGGGAATATACTTACCGGAACTGCTTGACGCCGTGGACCAGGATGCCGGCAGGTACCTAAGCGAACTGGCGATAGGTGAAGGTCCACCACTTAGTGAAAAGGCTTTGCAGGACTACATAGCTCTGATAGAGAACTCAAAGGTAAGGAAGCTGAAAACATACGAAGTGATTGCGCCGTATATGAAGGATGGCGCTATTGACCCGAAAACCTGGCCCAAGGGCCAGGCCGAGATTGATGATTACCTGAGAAAATCCGGTAAACGAAGTGACTGACTGTAGTAGAAGGGTTTGTGTGACTGTGACCGTTGAAGAATTGAAGGACAATGTCGAGGTGCGCAAGCTGCTTGCCGAAGGCAAGCGGAAAGGCGTGCTGACATATGACGAGATAAACGATACCCTGAGCCAGCAGGAAGACCTCGACGCCGAGCAGATCGAGGACATCCTGCAGACCTTTGCGGAAGAGGGCATCCAGGTCATTGACAAGGTGAAGGAGGTCGAACTCGTAGAGCATTCCACTGATTCGGACGAAGCGCCCGTCATCCCGGACATTGACGTCAAGGACGAAGAGATAGCAGCGATGGAAGGTCTGCCGATTGATGACTCGGTCAGAATGTGGCTGAGAGAGATCGGCAAGACTCCCCTCCTCACCATGGCTCAGGAGATCAGGCTCGCGAAGGCCATAGAAGAGGGCGCAGGCAAAACCATCGAGGGCCAGCTCGCCAAAGAGAAGCTCGTACAGTCGAACCTTCGACTCGTCGTGAGCATTGCCAAGAGATATAGCGGCCGAGGCATGTCGTTCCCCGATCTGATTCAGGAAGGGAATATCGGCCTCATCCGAGCGGTCGAGAAGTTCGACTATCGCAAGGGCTACAAGTTCAGCACTTACGCCACCTGGTGGATTCGCCAGGCCATCACTCGAGCAATCGCCGATCAGGGCCGCACGATCCGCATCCCCGTTCACATGGTGGAGACGATCAACCGGCTGATGAAGACCCAGAGCCACCTACTTCAGGAGCTTGGCCGCGAGCCGACCCTGGATGAGTTGTCTCGTGAGCTGGATATGCCTGAGGAGCGAGTCAGCGAGATCCGTCGCATTGCTCCCGAGCCTCTCTCCCTGGAGACTCCGATCGGTGAGGAGGAAGACAGCCATCTCGCCGACTTCATTCAGGATCAGGAGGGCGTTTCGCCGGACGACGCCGCATCCCAGCAGCTTCTTCGCGAGCGCATTGTGGAGGTGCTCTCCGAGCTCAGCAACCGAGAGCGTGACGTTCTTCGCATGAGATTCGGTCTGGACGATGGTTATCCCAGGACCCTGGAAGAGGTCGGACGGCATTTCGCAGTGACCCGTGAGCGCATTCGTCAGATCGAGGCAAAGGCCATCAAGAAGCTTCGCCACGCGAAGCGCCGCAAGAAACTGGAAGAGTATCTCACCTAAGGATCGTCCACTTGGCTAGCAAGTTCCAACTATCGAGGCTGGTGCGCACCGTCTCTTCCGAGATCTACGTCATCTGGGAAGGCGAGCGACGGATCGGCCAGCTTCACCTCCATTACGCCCACTATACGATCTATGTATCGCTCATGTTCGAGGTTGACCTGGCGCTATCAGAGGAAGAAGAACTGCTGGCGCAGATAGATGAGGACATCGTTTCGTCCTACTTGCCGAGCTTCGAGCGCGAAGAGATGCTGGTTACCGTCTTCCGGGGCGAAGAGGTTAGCTCCTTCAACTACTCCCCAACAGGCCTGGATGAGATTGACGAAGAAGGTGAAGAGTAAGCCGGTCCCCCCGCACTAAGCACCAAGCACTAAGCACAAAGCACAAAGCACAAAGCACAAATACCGAAAATTTCCGCACAATTACCCCTTGCCCTTCGATCTCTACTGTGCTATAATGCTTCTGGTCGGCGAAGATCAACCTGTGGCCAGGCTAGTCTTTCCGGCTGTGGGGCTGGAACGGGCCCAGACGGTCCAGCCCCTTTCACGTTTCAGTCCGCAACATCAATGCCTGTCGCCTGGGCCATCAAGTCCCCCTCGGGCTCGATCTCTCTTTCCTCTCGACCGGCGAGAATCCGTATCCATTTGCCCGCACAGATGGCGATCACTATCAATGCCAGCACAATCATTATCGCCGTCAGCACGGCTTTCACTGGATCGCCGCCGGGGGCGAGCATCGTGCGCGTATACTGGAAACCGGATGTCAGGATCGTCACTCCGAGGAACAGGAACGGCACGAATGTCGTGAGGGCATATCGCCGCTTTGCCGAATGGATCAGGATGTAGGAAGTCCCAATGGCGAGGGCGATCACTCCCAGAAGCTGGTTCGCGATCCCGAACATAGGCCAGATGGTGCTGATCGTCCCGCCCTTCAGCAGATAGTACCATCCAGAGGTGACCAGGAAGCTGGTAACGATCACACCCGGCAGATACGTGCCGGTGGAAAGCTTCTTCGAGACCGGCCTCAACATCTCCTGGAGGATGAACCGTGCGACCCTCGTTCCGGTATCAATGGTCGTCAGGATGAAGAGCGCCTCGAACATGATGGCGAAGTGATACCAGTAGGACATCAGGCCCTTCATGCCGGGCAGATTGCTGAATATCCTCGCCATCCCGACCGCGAGCGTCACCGCGCCGCCGGTTCGCCCGACCAGGGTCTCCTCGCCGACCATCCTTGTCAGCGCAGGGAGCTCAGTCACGTTTGTCCCGAAGGCCGGGAACTTGGCGATGTTCGCGTTGATCGCAAAGTAGTCATTCTGGTAAAGGGTGCATGCGGCGATCAGTGCCAGGATGCTCACGAACCCCTCCACCAGCATCGCCCCGTACCCGATCGGTTTGATGTCGGCCTCGCTGCTGATCATCTTCGGCGTCGTGCCCGATCCGATCAATGTGTGGAAGCCGGAGATCGCCCCGCATGCGATGGTCAGGCATACATAAGGCCACACTGGCCCTGGAATCACCGGCCCTCCGCCATGGATGAAAGCGGTCGTTGCCGGCATCACGAGCTTCGGGTGAACCAGTGTGATCCCGACCGCAAGCAGCGCGACCGTTCCCAGTTTCATGTAGGTCGAGAGATAGTCCCGCGGGCAGAGGAGCATCCACACAGGCAGGACCGCGGCGATGAACCCGTAGATCGGCAGCGCGAGCTTCAAGCCGTCAGGGGAGAGAGTGAACCAGCGTGCGGCCGCGCTGTGAGAGATCGGACTCCCAAGGAGGACTCCCGCCAGCAGCAAGATCACTCCCACGGCGGACGCCTCGGCAATCTTCCCCGGCCGAATCTTGTAGATCCATTGGCCCATCAGGAAGGCGATGGGAATCGTGCAGGCGATGGTGAATACTCCCCATGCGCTCTCCTGAAGGGCATTCACGACTGCCCCCGCCAGACCTGCCAAGGCCACGGTAATAATGAATAGGACCGCAAACCCCGTGCACCATCCCGCGACCGGCCCGAGGAATCGGTGAGCAATCCTGGAGATGGACTCGCCCTTATTCCGGACCGACGCATACAGGATGATGTAGTCCTGAACCGCCCCCGCGAACACCGCTCCAAGCAGAATCCAGATTGCCCCGGGCAGGTATCCATATTGGGCGGCGAGCACCGGCCCGATCAGCGGCCCCGCCCCCGCTATGGCGGCGAAATGATGGCCGAAGAGGACATACTTGTTGGTCGGATGGTAGTCCTTGCCATCGCGGAGTTCGTAGGCGGGAGTCGGTTTCTTGTGGTTCAGGACCGCCACCCTGGCGGCCAGAAACGCGGCATAGTACCTATAAGCCAGCCCGAAAACGCAAAAGGCAACGGCCAGCAGCGCGAGAGAGTTCATTGCATAACCCCCGGGGAATAACTGAGTTTCCCCAATTATCCCGCCGGAGTGCGGACGCTGTCAAATCCTCCCGGTGTTTCACGCTTCACGCGCTTATCCACAATTACCGTGCTCGCCATGAGATCATGCAGCGCCTGCTTCCGCTCGGTGAACGCCGCCATGATGAAGCCAGCGCTCAGCAAGACCCACGAGATCAACTTACCCCAATGCCTGCTGGTCGCCCTCCAGAATGAGATCTTTTTCCCTTCGTGATCGGTGACCGCCATCTTCATTGCGAGCTTGCCGAGTGTCGCCTGCTTGCCGGAACTCTCCATCAGCGCATAGTACAGCCACGGCAGGATGATTGCCACCGCCCACCCGATGACTGTCAAGGCGGCGTCCCACTTGGGTGGCAGGTCGTGGGTGTTTTCTGGGAGTATCATGAACATGATGAAAACCACTAAGAGTATCGCGATCCCAACACCTGCTGCGACTACCAGAGTATCCAGCGTGCTCGCGACAAACCTCCTCCAGAAACCGGCGAATTTCACGATAGCAAGGTCAATGGCATTGACCTGCCTTGGCTGCTCGCCCATGTCCCAGCGAACCTGGTCTGCAAGCCGGCCAATCTCAGGCGCAGGACCCTCGGTGACCGTTCCTCGCTTCCAGGCCTCATATCTGGCAAAGCTCTCATCGGAGATAATGCCTGTGCCGACCATGTCGCCTGCACTGAAGGACATGGATTGGAAAGCCCCCACTCCTACCGACCCCCGGCCCGCGATGTCGAGGTCCGCCTTCCTCACGAACAACAGCCGCCTGCCGCTGTCCATAGTTATGATCGCCGTGTCAGGGGCGAGCAGCACCTGCACGGACAACTGCTTTTTGCCCTCGTGAACCGAGAATGCGATCACATCGCTCGCCTTGGCAGTACCCGTCTTGCCGATCAGCCGGGCAGTCGAGTCCAGCCATCTCAACCTTTCCTTGGGCGGCTTGACAACCGGAAGGGTCGAGAACGTCTTGTACCTCGAGAAACTCTGAAGCCCCCATACTATCTGCCATATGCCCAGCATGACAAAGCTGCCGCTGGCGTGTCCTGATTCGCCTGTTTTCATATCGAGAATCGTGCTGCCGATATTGAAGGCGCCAAGGATTAGGAGCGCGAATCCATCAACCGCCACTCCTGCGGGGGTCGGGGCATTGACTATCCAGATCCCCTCCAGTAACAGGAACATCCCGATGGAAAAGAGGAGAGTGTCGAGCAGGTCTTTGCCGACTCCGCCCGCGCCGCCAATGACCGCCAGCGCCCCGAAGACAATACTGCCAATGCCGCCGGCCCTCAGCGTCTTCCTCAGCCACCTGAAGTTCGCCCACTTCTGCGGTTCATCGTGATCATGAATAAGGTTCACGTTAGCCTCCAGCGCCAACAGTCGGTACCAAAGCATTCAATCAGAAACACGGAATTCCCTTCCACGGCGGGTAACATACGTATGACGAGGATGCCCTTGTATGAAAGTTGGACTTCACATCAAGATCGGCGGGGGATTGGGAGCGGCAGCAGATTACGCCGCTGAGATCGGCTGCGAGACCATCCAGATATTCGCGGGCAATCCGAACGCCTGGAACCCCGGCAAGCTCGACCTCGTGCAGGCGCAGAAGTTCCGGGAGAGCATCGAGCGATCGGGCATCTCACCGGTCATCATCCATACCCAGTATCTGGTGAATATGGCCGCCCCCGACCCGGATATCTACCTCAAGTCCACTAATTCGGTCCTTGAGGCGCTCCGGCGTGCCAGTATCCTCGGCGCTCAGTATGTGGTCACCCACATCGGCAGCCACAAGGGGGCGGGGTTCGAGCAAGGCCTGGAACTCGTGCGTCAATCATTGTCAACGGCGCTCACTCAAGCAGACAATGACGTCGTCCTGCTGCTGGAGAACTCGGCCGGGGCAGGGGGCTCGCTGGGGACGAACTTCGAGAATCTGCATGCAATTCTGGCCTCGCTTCCCGAGTTCGAGCAGAGGCTCGGAATCCTCCTGGACACGGCGCATACTTATGCCGCAGGATACGACCTATCGAGCGCGGACGCGGTGAATAGCACCCTTGCTGCGTTCGATTCAGTGGTCGGCTTGAATCGTTTGAAGGCCATGCACCTGAACGATACTCCCTCCGCCCTCGGCTCGCACCTCGACCGCCATGCAAACACAGGCGCAGGAAACATAGGGGAAGCGGGCTTCCGGGCCTTGATCAATCACCCGGCCCTGGTAGGTCTCCCCGGCATCATCGAAACCCCCCGCCGCGGCGGCAAAGGCATCGAGGACCTGGCGATCGTCAAGCAGTGGAGGGACGGCAAGTAGTCGGCGATGTTCTGGATCTCTGTTGTGCAGACGATGTTGCCACTGCCAATCGTTTGCTTTGGCGAGGTTGGGCTCTGGCATTTCCTGTCGCTCCTGGACTCGCCCATTGGCGTATGCCGAATACCGAGAGGACATTCTAGCCGAGATTCCAGAGGCAGATGACACAGAAAAGAAGGAGGCATGTGGCAGCCTGTAGAATAGAGTAGAGATAAAGCACCTTTTCCTAAGGAGGTAAGAGCGATGTACATGCGGTTTCTCGTTGTAGCGGCGATCTGCATTGTGATCGGTTCTATGGTCTTGGCCCAAGCGATCCCTCCGGTATCCGCCGAGGCACGATCGCCGTTGGGAATATGTAACAGGGCGAGCGCTGAAGAATGCGCTGTCACCACGATTAAGCGATGGATCACCATCACCTCGCATAAGGACCAACAGAAAGTGCCACTGGAACCCATCATAAGGGGCAAGGTATACAGCAACAAGGCGCAAGTATGGGTCATCGTCCATCCCATGGAGACACAAGGCTACTGGGTTCAGGAAAAGGCCAGTGTGAGACAAGACGGAAAATGGTCTACGCTTGTATTCATCGGAAGAGAGGGCAATGAGGATGTGGGGAAGCACTTCGAGATCAGGGCGGTCGCCAATCCCACAAAGCCCATAGCCCGCGGCGACGTATTGGATGGCTGGCCTGAGGCAATGGCTCGCTCGGGAATAGTCGAGCTGATTAGGAAGTAGTCACATGAATCCTGATAATGCGACGGAGTCCGGGTGGATCAATCTCACCAGGCTCTTACTGGCGATACCCCCCGCAGTTTCCGCAACCTACACAATGGCCGCTAGTGTCCGACCAGCCGTAGGCTATGCCAAGGTGGTGCTGATTTCTGTGGGTTTTGTGCCACTGGTCTTGGCGGCGGTTTTCCTGCTTCTCACGGGCCTAGAGAAACCACTGAGTATAGTTTATCCGCCTCGGCCGAAGATTGGTCTGGTTCTATTCTCGGTATTCCTGGTGGCGCTTGGATGGTTTGCTCATAGGCCACCCCGGCCATCGGTCATGATTACCGATCCGGCGGGCGAGTCCGTCGTGGGCAGCGATGTCATCATCAAAGGAACTGCCAGCGATATGGACGCTGAGATATGGGTAATTGTGCACCCCATGAGAACCAGGGGGTATTGGGTGCAGTCGAAAACGGCAGTCAGTGAGGATCATACGTGGGCGGAGTTGGCCTGCTTTGGAGCCCCTGATGATTTCCAGATCACGGCTGTTGCAGATCCAGTGGAGGTATTGGAGGCGGGGCAGGAAATGGATCATTGGCCGGAGGCCAAGGCCAAGTCCCCGATCGTGATGGTGGTGAGAGAAGCAGATTAGGCCCTTATATATGCCCTGCTATCGGTGGTATAGGTAATCTCATGCGCTGCCCTCAAATATAATGATAACATGTGTGAGCCTTTGTGCCCTTGATTCCCGATCATTCTTCCAGAGCTTCTCCAGAAGAATCACTGCTTGGTAGATGGGGATCAGGGGTCTTTTCAGTCTATGTCTCGGTATCTGAGACCATGGGTCTGAGAGTGACATTCACAGGACTCTATTGTCCAGAGTACTGCCTCTGCTAAGGTCGGGTTTCAGGGTACCCCAAAACCCACAACCCACAACCCAAAACCTTTTTTCAACTGGGCAGCCGATTCTTCGTCTGCTTCTCGAGGGCCTTTTCGAGCTGCTCCATACTGACGTGGCCGGTCTTGACCAGCAGCGTCCCGAGCGGAATTGCTTCAAGGCCCTGCCGGTGAATCTCCATCTGCTTATTCAGGCAGTCCACGATCAGCTCCCTGGACGCCAGTCCCATCTCAACCAGTATCTCGCCGATAAGCTTATTATGCGGCAAAATGTCCCTCCCGTCACTCATCACTCATCACGCATTCTTTGTAGAGCTTTGCCAACTGCCTCGTCACCTCCCCGGGCGCTTCCGCAAACGTCATATCGTCAATCGAGCGAATCGGCGCAAGCTCCCAGGTCGAGCTCGTCAGGAACGCCTCCTCTGCCGCAAGGAGTTCCTCGAAGGCGAAATGTCCCTCCACGACCTCGATCCCTTGCTCCCTGGCGATCTCCAGCACGATTCCCCGAGTGACCCCCGCCAGGATGCCGCAATCCAGCGAAGGCGTATACAGCACGCCATCTCGGATCCAGAACGCATTCGCCGATGTCGCCTCCGCCACATGACTCTTAGTATTCAGCATGATCGCATCGTTCACGCCCGCCTGCCTTGCCTCCCGCCGAGCCATGATCTTCCACAGCAGGCCCGTGTGCTTGATTCGGGTCAGCGGGCTCTGCTCATCACTTCGAAATGTAGACAGCCTGAGTATCAGCCCATTCCCGTAGTCAGGTTGAGCGTATGGCTTGCATAGGATCACCACTGTGGGACACGCCTGATCGAAATCATACCAGACTCCCCCCGTAGGCCCGCGAGTCACCGTGATCCGCAGATATGCATCCGAAAGGCTGTTCGCCTCCAGCGCCTCTCGAACCCATCGCCTGATCTGCTCGTGATCGGGCATCGGCAGGGAGATCACAGAGCACCCATTTGCCATTCGATTCAGGTGGGCATCCAGCATGAACGGCTTGCCCGCATAAGCCCTGATCGTCTCGAATATGCCATCGCCGTACAGCAATCCCCTGTCGAGCGGCGAGACGGTCGCTTCGGCGGCGGGAACGAGCCGCCCATTGACGGATATCCGGCCCCACGAATCAATCACATCTGACATCCCAGCACCTCCAAGAACGCGCGTCCCTTGTCCAGCGTCTCCTGATACTCCGCCTCGGGGTCCGAGTCGGCGACGATTCCCCCGCCCACGTGAAAATGGCACATGCCGTCCTTCACAACCGCCGTCCGTATGGCGATATTCAGGTTCACCGATCCATCGAATCCCAGGCATCCGATCGAGCCGGTGTAGACCCCTCGCCGAACGGGTTCCAATTCGGCGATGATCTCCATCACCCGAATCTTCGGCGCCCCAGTGATCGAGCCGCCTGGGAAAGTGGCAGTCAATAGATCAACCGCATCACGATCGTCCCTCAGTCGCCCGGTGACCGTCGAAACCAGATGATGAACCGTCGGATAGCTCTCGATCATGGCCAACTCAGGCACACTCACCGATCCAAACTCGCACACCCGTCCCAAGTCATTCCGCTCCAGGTCAACGATCATGATATTCTCCGCCATGTCCTTCGCGCTCGACTCCAATTCCTGCGCAAGGCGACGGTCCTCCGCAGGATCAGCGCTTCTCGGGCGAGTTCCTTTGATCGGCCTGGTAGTTACTACGCGGCTGATCGGGTCGAAAGTGAGGAAACACTCCGGCGACGAGCTGATAATCTGGAAGTCGCCCGCATTGATGTACGCCGCATACGGCGCGGGATTACGCTCCCTCAGGAGAAGGTATAGCTCCCAGGGGTCCATCTCCATCCGCACGCTGAATCTCTGCGAGAGATTGACCTGGTACACATCCCCGGCGGCGATGTGTTCCTTCACCCGTTCGACGGCTTGAATGTAGTCGGGTTTGCTGAAACTCGATATCAGGTCGGCCTTTGCAGGCCTGTTCCCGATGGAGTAGCCGGCAGTATGCGGATGATGGTCGAAGACGATCGCCTTGTCATAGAGCCCCAGCCAGTGATCCGGCAGCCCGATATCATCCGCCGCACTGATCGGCGAATCCTCCAGGAACCGATGAAGCTCATATCCCAGATAGCCGACCGCTCCTCCCGAACCGCGGCGCGCCAATGCCTCTTTCAATGCGTCGAACGGCGAACCGGAGTCCAGGACCTCGAACGGCTCAGTGTATATTGCCGAATATCCGCCGCCGGACTGACTCTCGAGCAGCACCGACCCCGGCTCGTGAGCGACCTCAGTGAATGCCTCCACTGGCTCAACCCATTCGGGGGTTCTCTTCTTCAATTCGAATCTGCAATCTGCAATTTGAAATTGCCTCAACTCCCACACTCAGAATAACGTGGGTTTCGGCTGCTCCTTCTTCGCCTCAATAACTTTTGCCCTCGCCGCCGAGATATCAGTCACCAGCGATGCTCTCGCCGCCTCGAACTCTTCACCATGCTGCCGCAGGACGTACGCCGGATGCAGCGCCGCCATTGCATACCTGGCGTAAGGCGATTCGAACCATACCCCTCGCTCTTTCGTCATCTTGAAGTCCTTGTGGATGATCTGGTTCGCGGCCGGCGCTCCCAGGCACAGGATCACGAGCGGCTTCATGATGTCCAACTGCTGCTGAAGCCAGGGCAGACAAGCAGCGATCTCTCCCGAGCTCGGCGGCCGATTGCGAACACTTTCGCCCTCGATTATGCTTGCACGGCACTTCAGCACATTGCAGATATAGATATGCTTCCGCGTAATCCCGTTCTCGCGCAGAGCCTGATCGAGAAGCTGTCCGGCCCGGCCCACGAACGGCCTGCCGGTTGCATCCTCATTCGCCCCCGGTCCTTCCCCTATGATGACCATCGGCGTCACAGGATTCCCCTCGCCAAACACGACGGTCGTCCTGGTATCACAAAGCTCGCAGGCCTGGCAGTTGATGGCCTTTAGCCGCAACTCTTCAATTTGCGCCTCGACCGACACCTCAATCCTCCCCGATTTCTTCCATCTTCTTCTTCAGCTTGTCGTATGTTGCCTGCAGGCTCTCCGGAATCACCTTCGTATCCGCGATCACCGGCATGAAGTTTGTGTCGCCATTCCATCTCGGGACGACATGCCAGTGAATGTGATCCGGCACCCCGGAACCTGCCACTCGGCTCAGGTTGAGACCGACGTTGAAACCGTCGGGGTGCATGCACTCGGTGATCAGCCGAATAGAATATCTTAGCAGGCGATTGATCTCCAGCAACTTCTCGTCTGAGAGGTCATACATATTCGCCGTATGCTCGTATGGCGCGATCATCAAATGCCCCGGGTTGTAAGGGTAGGAGTTCAGCATTACGAAGGCGGTCTTGCCACGGTAGAGTATCAGGTTCTCCCTGTCCCTATCCTGAGCCGGGAAAACGCAGAATATGCAGCCTTCCGGCTTCCCACCTTCCTCGATGTATTGCATGCGCCACGGCGCCCATATGCGGTCCATGGATATCTCCAATCGTCTTTAGTATCAAGTTCACGCACACAGGCCGAATATCCTGCCGCCTGCCAAGCGTCTGGCCTGGCACAGTTTGACGGTCTCTGGCCGGGGGGTATTATTAGAATGGTGGGTCCGAGCTGTTGTAAGGACCAATGAATACAGTGATAGACAGAATCGAGCTCAGAGTCCCTAGTAAAGCTGAGTATGTTTCTATAATAAGGGCGTTCGTTACGGACCTTTCGCGGCGGTTGGGGCTTTGCACATCGTCGGTTGAGGACGTTCAGGTGGCGGTCTCCGAGGCCTGCACGAACGTCGTGCTTCACGCCTACTCGGATGATAAGCATGGAAGCGAACTCGTAGTTCGCTGCGGCATCAAGGACGGCCGTCTGACGGTCGAGATCACCGACAGCGGTCAGGGTTTCGCCGATGCCGTCGGGAAGCCTAAGTACACGCGCGACAGAGATGGCGGCTTTGGATTGGTGCTGATCCGCAATCTGATGGAGAATGTTTCCCTGGACAGCTCGCCCGATCAGGGGACAGTCGTGCGCATGAGCAAGCAGACCGACCGATCGGGAGTCTGGCGCTCTCAGGTCCGCAGTTCCCTATGAGCCCTTGGCGCTTTGCTGGACGTAGTTCATCCTCAGATCGGCCAGCAGCCCCTGAAGCTCGCGTTGCTCCGATTCGTCCAGGTTGCCCTGAATCTGGCCCGCCATCAGGGAAATCGAGTCTATGGCAATCTTCGCCTGAGCCAGATCCTTATCGAGGCTGCCGGTGATGGGGTTCTTTACCAGCCCGAGCCATTGCCATGCATGCACGCCGAGCAGGCTTATGAACGACTTCAGGATCGCATAGACATCAACCGGCGGGAGTCCTGCGAATTCCTCCTCCTGTTCCTGCGCCTCTGCCTTAGGTTCCTCAGGCTCGGCGACCACGTTCCCCTCCGAGTCCATCTTCACCTTGCGCTTGTCAACGACCTCAAATTCCTTCTCTTCTTCTGCCAAATCTGCCCCTCCCTAGATATTTGTCTATCACGGCAACGGCCAGCAGCGCGATCGCCAGCCCCGCGACGTCCGCCAGCCAATCCAGGCCGCTCATGTCCCTTCCCGGCACAAATCGTTGGTGAATCTCGTCGAATGCCCCATACAGTGCACCAATCGTGAATGAGCGCACATAGGGCTTCAGCCCCGTCAGCGCGGTTGCCCGAAGGAGCAGCAGCCCCAGGATGAAATACGCGGCGGCGTGCTGGATCTTGTCAATGCCGAACATGCTGGGAAGCGTAGGAAGCTTCGGCAGGGCTGATACGAAGAATATCAGCGCCATCCATGCAACCGCCGGCCCCCATGCATAGACAACCTTGAACCTTGAACCCTGAACCTTGAACTCTGAACTCACTGGATCATCCGCCTGAACTCCTCTTCCGTAATCACCCGCACTCCCAGCTCCCGGGCCTTCTGGAGCTTCGAGCCGGCACTCTCGCCCGCCACAACGAAGTCCGTGCTCCGGCTGACGCTCGATGCCGCCTTCCCGCCATGCTGCCGCACTATCTCCTCGGCCTGCTCGCGAGTGGATGATGCGAGCATCCCCGTGAATACAAAGGTCTTACCCTCGAGTTCTGCGCTCACCTGGACTGCCTGAATTCCCGGCCTGACTCCGGCTTCCCTGAGCTTCTTCACGACCTCCCGATTCTGAGGCTCTGCGAAGAATGAGGAAATGCTCTTGGCGATCACCGGCCCGATCTCCGCCACGGCGGTCAACTCGGATTCCGGCGCATCCATGATCGCCTCCATAGATCCGAAATGCTCAGCCAGCACCTGAGCCACATGCTCGCCCACGTGCCTTATCCCCAAGGCATAGATCAGCCGATCAAGCGGGGGTTCCTTGCTCCCCTGGATGGCATCGTACAGCTTCTGAGCCAGCTTCTTGCCCATCCTCTCCAGGGTAAGTAGATCGTCCACCGTGAGCGAATAGAGATCGGCCGGGTCATGAACCAGCCCTCGCTCGACCAGTTGATCCACCTGCGCCGGCCCAACTCCCTCGATGTTGAGTGCATTCCGTGAGGTGAAGTGGATTATCCGCCCCCTGACCTGCGCCGGGCAGGCGAGGTTCACGCATCGCGCGACCGCCTCATCCTCCGGCCGCTCCACTCGCCCTCCGCATACCGGGCATTTCTCCGGCATCACGAACGGCTCCTCATCGCCCGTTCGCTTTTCCTTGATGACCTGGACCACCTCCGGGATCACGTCGCCCGCCCGCTGGATGACTACGGTGTCCCCGCAGCGAACGTCCTTCCGCCGAATCTCGTCTTCGTTGTGGAGAGTCGCCCTGCTGACGGTCACGCCGCTGACTTCGACGGGGTCCATGATGGCCACCGGGGTCAACGCGCCCGTTCTGCCCACCGACACGAATATCTGCCGCACGACAGTCGTTTCCTGCATGGCCGGGAACTTGTATGCTGCCGCCCATCGAGGGCTTCGGGCCACATATCCAAGCCGGTCCTGCAGCTCGATCGAGTTGATCTTGACGACCACGCCGTCAATCTCATATCCCAGCGATTCCCGCTTCTCGCCATACTCGGCGATGTACGCCTCCACCTCCTGGAGATTCCGGCAGACGCGGGTGTTCGGGTTTACCTTGAACCCCCACTTCTTCAACGCCTCCAGGGTGTCTAAATGAGTCCTGAACCCATTGCCCTGGACAAAGCCTGTGCCGTAGACCCAGATATCCAGATTCCGCCTGGCAGTGACGCTGGGATCGAGCTGGCGCACGGAGCCGGCCGCAGCGTTCCTCGGATTGGCGAAAGTCGGCTCACCTGCCTCCTCCCGCTCCCGGTTGATTCGCCGAAACTCATCATGGTGGAGAAAGACTTCCCCTCGAACCTCCATTACCGGCGGAGCGGTCTCCGCCTCGAAGAGCACCAACGGAATCGCCTTGATGGTCTTCAGATTTGTCGTAATGTCCTCTCCGCTGAATCCATCCCCCCGAGTCGCGCCTACAACGAACCTGCCGTCCTCATAAGTAAGCGAGACCGCGAGCCCGTCAATCTTCAACTCGGACACATACTCGATATCCGCCTCGGGATCCATTTCGAGCATGCGCTTGATCCGCTTATCGAAGGCAACCAGCTCGTCAATCCCGAAAGCATTCGAAAGGCTGAGCATCGGCTGGCGATGTGTGTAAGAGGCAAATGCCGCTATGGGCTTCGCGCCCACTCGCTGAGTCGGGGAGTCCGGGGTGATCAGATCGGGGAATTGCTCCTCCAGCGATTCCAGTTCCCTCATCAACCGGTCGTACTCCGCATCCGAGATCACCGGCTGGTCGAGGACGTAGTATCGGTAGTTGTGGTAGTTTATTTCGTCTCTTAGCTGTCTGATCCGTTCAGCAGCAGCCTGCTTGTCCATAGTAGAAACCTCACTGGAATTCTATGCTGCAAGCCGCTCTTTGTCAAACGTGCACGAAGTACGAGGAACGAAGCACCAAGCACTATGCACTACGCACCAAGCACGAAAAAAGGGAAGCCATTTCTGACTTCCCTTTTTCAAGAACAACGAACCGGCGCTTGGTCTACCGCCGTTTTCGAATCACCAGGCCGGCCAATCCCAGCAGTCCGCTGCCCAGTGCCAGCAGCGCCGATGGTTCGGGAACGCACGCCGTGCTCACGTAGAAGTTATCAACCAGAACACCTCCGCCGGCCGGGATGTCACACATGAGGGTCACCTCTTCCCAGGATGGGTTGGGCTGAACATACCACAGTGCGTCAAACTCCAGGCCGGGGTCCAGGCTCCTATCTATGTGTTCAACTTCCGAGCAGGTATAGCCCGGAGCCGATGTCACGAAGTCCTGTCCTTCTGAGTCACCCCAGGTGGTGACCCGCGCCTCGTACCAAACCTTCTTGAGGTAGTTCGGATCAATGTAGTTATTGATATGGAACTTGATCCACATTGTCTGCATGTCGGTTCCCTGGGTGTTATCCAGCCCGATCATGCCCTGGTGGCCTGCCCACTGCGAGCTTGCATCAACCCACTGCAGGTTCGGCGAGTAGGTGATATCATCACACGTCCAGTCGCCGGTGTCCCAAGTCGGCCCCACCGCTGTGAAGGGTGTCTCCCACGTATCGCTGGCAGAGAAATCCCAGAGCAGAGTCCTCTGAGGGTCGAACGGCGGCGGGTTGTCGTAACCAGGGATAAGCGCGAATGCACTGGACGCCGCCGCCAGCAAAAGCAGCAATAAGCCGAGTCTAATGAACTGTATCTTCACGATAAAATGACCTCCTCATCCGGTGTGGATCATCGATCCCATAGGTCATATCTGCAAGATTCGTGCCAAGCCTGCCCGCATAATTGCCATGCAACCCATAAGACACTCAGCGCCACCTATGAAAAAAGGGAAGCCATCTCTGACTTCCCCTTCCTAAACTATTCCTGACTGCGCTTCTACCAGCGCTTGAACTAAGTCTTGCGTCTCCTCAGCCAGATCAGGATTCCGACGAACCCAGACCCCAGTACCGGGAATGCAGACGGCTCAGGAACTGCACTCTCCGCCAATGCCAGGTCAACCCAGTAGTTGTGAGCGCCATAGTTCATATGCAGCTTTCCCTCACTTGATCGCCGCTGTTAACGGAACTAGTGAATTTCGAAAATTGAAGCGGGTCGCGAGGGAGTGTTAGCTTGGATGCGTGCGACCCGAGCACTCTTCCAATAATACTAAAAGTACTGTACCGCAACGGGTCAATAGACATGCGAAAAAC